>Ga0172375_10003399_pt1 | contig 24153 bp, 21 predicted proteins | sample LakKiv1m_FD_114537 | JGI IMG/M metagenome (GOLD analysis project Ga0172375, IMG submission 114537) | Freshwater microbial communities from Kabuno Bay, South-Kivu, Congo - kab_092012_11.1m | ecosystem: Environmental > Aquatic > Freshwater > Lake | place: Democratic Republic of the Congo... | reverse complement strand
GTGCGCCCAACTGCAACCCCGAACCCTGATCCCTGGAGCCCGAGCCCTGAACCTCGAACCTTCAGCTCCGGAACCGACTCCGAGCCTGAACCCTGAACCCCGAACCCTGAACCCTGACCCCCCAACCCCGAACCCTGAACCCGGCTCCCTTTTCCCCTAGAGCGAGAAGAGAGCGTCCGGGAACATCTTGGGCGTGATGCCGGCCTGCCGGAGCACGTTGACGTGGGGCCAGAACTCGCCGGCCTCCGCGAGGTCGTGGGTATCGGAGGCCAGCGCCAGCTTAACCTTTCTCTCCACGCACTGCCGGATGAACTCGGGGTCGGGCGTGTGCGTGTGGAAGTTCACTTCTGCTGCGACGCCGCTGTCGGCGAGAAGCTGGGCGACGGGGCCGAACAGGTGGCGCGGCATTTCCAGTTTGCTGCGCGGGAAGAAGCGGAAGGGGTGCGCGAGTACGTGGATGGGGTGGTTGACGAGGCTCTCCACGTCGCGCATGAAGAGCGCTTCGGCCTCTTCTTGCGAGGTTTTGCCGGGGACGTAATCGCGGATGACATGCACCGCACCGATGAGAATGTCCCACTCCGCCTCTGCGTCTTCGGGCGCGAGAAGAAGCTGACCGTCGCCGTAAAGGTCGAGTTCGAGGCCGATCTTTACAAATGGCGAACGCAGCTTCTCGGCGAAGCGGCGGTAGGCTTCCATGCGGTGTCGACCGGGCGCGGCCCAGACCTTCTCGACGGCTGCGGGGTCGGACTGCCACTTGAATCCCATCGCGTATTTCTTCTCAAAGTAAAGTTGGAAAGCGTGTTCGGTGATGCAGAGCGTGGAAACACCGAGCGCCTGTGACAGGGCAATGCAGGCGGCGGTGTCGGCTGTGGTGCCGCAGTAGGCGTGCTCGGTGTGGCAGTGTACGTCGACAATGTTGGGCATCTGCATGGCGAGACTGAGTTCTTCGATCTCGACGCGCGTACCCGTCAGCCGGATGAGGCTGAAGCGGAAGGGCGATTCGCAGAGCGCAGACACCGTGTGGTAGAGCACATCTTCATGGGCGCGCGCCTTCTGCCCTTTGTGGTAATGTCCGCTCAGCGAGAGGATGACGCCGGATTTCTGAAACGACTCGATGATCTCGGCCGCGTTCGACGGACGGTAAGGATAGTGCGAGTCGATCGCCGGATAGATCGGCGCGTGCTGAAGGGCGATGAGCGGCAGGCGGGGGTTTTCGCGCGCGATGGTCGCCAACATGTCGAGTCCCGCTTCGGGGCGGACGCATTCGTGCGCGTCGTTGTGCTGGTCGTGGAACGCGACCAAGCCGTAGCCGTTGACCGTCGTGAGACCGGGGGTTGCGTCGAAAACCGAGTCGAACGAATCGGTGCCGACATCGTGATTGCCCGGAACGACGAGAAAGGGAATGCCGCTTCGCGTGAGTTCGCCGTGCAACGAAACGAGGTCGAGCGCAGCGTTGCGATCGCGGCCGTCCTCGATCAGATCGCCGAGAAGGATGGTCATGTCCGGTTTGACGCCCATGTGAGCGAGCCGAACGAAAACCTTGTGGAGCAGTGTCCGCCCGAGTTCGCCCCGGAGGGGAGACGGTTGCGCCGTCTGTCGCGCCAAACCTGTGTAGTGGATGTCTGAAATTGCCAAGAGGGTCAACGAGGATTCGCTCATGCGTCGTGCAGCCTTCGACTGATTACGGTTGCTTCCAATGGGTTCTAAAGATCGCATAAGGGTAAGAGATGTCGTGCTGTCGGTCAACACGTTTCGGGGAGAATGTTGGTCGGAAGATCGGGCCTTCTCGCGCGCGGAATAATCGCATTGAGAGCGCACTCCGTTTTTACTACACTGATTGACATAAGTTTGTTGCGCCGCAGAGGCTTTGGCGCGGATCGCGTGGGCGGCGGAACGTGCCCGGCGGCGCGGGTGTGGGCATGGCGCGACAGAGAAGGTGGACAGTGTCAACAGCAACGCGGAAGCTTGACGACGGCGCGAAGGTCCGGAGTTGGTCGGTCCGGAATGAGCAGGGCGAAACCTTCGGCCCGGTCGACTTCGATACGCTGAAATCTTGGGCCGGCGACGGACGTTTGGCACCGACCAACGAGGTGTCGGAAAACGGAACCTCGTGGGTGTTGGCAACGGCTCTCCGCGCGCTCGGGATGGATTGGGTCGCGGAGGTCACGCCGGGTACGTTTTACGGCCCCATCCATCGTCGCGCGATGGACGAGTTGATCCGGGACGGTTCGATCTCGGCCCAGTGTTCTTTTTTTCGGCGTTGCGGATTGGATGCCGGTGCGGAGGAAGCGGCGCGCGCGGCATCCGAGGCGGAGTCCCTCCGCCTCGCGCAACAACAGGTCGCGGCGGACGCCGAGGAGCTGAAACGTGTGCGCGCCGCAGCCGCGTCGGCCGAAGAAAGGTTGGCGGAGGCTGAGCGGCAAGTGGCCGAACTGACGGAAGAAGCGCGGCGGCAAGCTGCGGCATTTGAGGAGCAGCTTCGGTCGGCGAGGGAGCTGTCCGCCGCGTCGTCGGCCGAGGCGAAATTGGCGCAGGAACGGTCGGTCGCCGCAGAGGCCGGCCTCAAACGCGCCGAGCAGGCGCTGGGTGATCGCGCCGAGCAGTCGCGTCGTCAAGTCGCCGCGTACGAGGAGCAGATTCGAGGACTTCAGCAACAGGCGTTTGCACAGGCGGCGCAGCTGGAGCGGGCGCAGGCGCGGACTGTCGCGTTGGAACAGCGGCTGGACGACGCCGAGTGCAAGGCCGCCGCGCGCGACGCCGAGGTGGCGCGACTGTGCGATGAGCTGGCTTCTGCGGCTTCGCGGGCGGCGGAACTGAGTGCGGAGCCGGGGGTCGGCGCGCTGGAGGAACAGGTGCGTTCGCTTGGCGCGGAGGTTGCCGGACTTCGGCAGGCGCTGAGCGGCGAGAAGGAACTCGCGCAACAGGCACAGGTCCGGTGCGCCTCGCTGGAAACGGCTTTGGCGGAGGCGAGGACTCGGTGTGACAAACAGGAAGAGTTGGGTGGATTGCGGGACGAGTTGCGGCACGTCCGCCTGCAGATCGAGGACCTGTGTGGGAAGGTCGCGGCGCTCCGGGTTCAGACGGATGCCTCTGTTCCGCCCGCGACGGACGGGCGTCCGGTGCGGTGTGTTGAGGCCGAGCCGGTGGAGGTTGAGGTCCTGCCTCCCGAGCGCGCGCCGCGCGCATCGCGCAAGGTTGATCCGCCTACTGTGCGGACCGAGAAGGCTTCGGGCGGCGAGCCGAACGGGTCAGTGCGTTCGGCGGCTGGGCTTTCGCTCGCCGAGTTGGAAATGCAGGCGCGGCGCGAGTTGGAACGGCTGGGCGCGCAGGGCGCGAAGCTGTTTCGCAAGAAATGAGAGGGGGCGTTCAGGTGTCGGATCCGATGCAGGCGAAAGATGACGGACGCCAATGGTTTCTGAGAACCGGAGGTGAAACGGTCTTTGGGCCGGTCTCCACGCAGGGACTCGTCGTGTGGGCCGAGCAGGGCCGTATTCTGCCTGGGCACGAGGTTTCGACGGACCGCAAGAAGTGGATTCAGGCGGTTTCGGTCGACATCTTGAACATGAAGTGGTTCGTCGACGACGGCGGCGAGTTGCGCGGACCTTTGAATCGGCTTGCCGCTGAGGCTCTGATCAAAAGCGGCAAAGTTGCCGAGGGTGCCCAGCTCGTTCCCGCTGAGGAAATCGAAACGGCGTCGGCGGAATCCGAGACGGCACTACCGGACTGTTCCGAAAAAAGCGCTCACGACCAGGTTCCGGAGGACGTGTTGCGCGTGCGGGTCCGTGAACTCGAAGGCATGGTCAACGGTCTGCGCGAACGCTTGTCCAAAGTTTCTGGCGCGGAGTCCATCGAGACCGTTCAGTACGAGCGCGACGTGCTCGCTTCGCTCGTCAAAGAGATGGAGGCTCAAAAGGACTCGGTCCTCCGCAACGCCGAGAAGGACGCGCGCGCCGCCGAGCGCAAGCAGGAACAGTTGCGGCAGCAGATCCGCAAACTCGAACAGCGGCTCGAAGAAACGACGGCGCGTTTGCCGGTGGAGGACGACGGGACGCGCGCCGAGGCGGCGAAAAAACAGGCCGAAATGGAGCAGGCTGCCGCGCAGACCCGGAGCGAACTGGAGGCGGAGCGGGCGCGCGCCGCCCAGGAACAAGAAGCGCTTCGGGCCCGGGCGGAGGCCGCAGACCGGCGCACGGAAGAGGCCGCACGCGGGCTCGAGGAGGTGCGTGCGGAATGCGAGCGTCTGCGCGCCGATGCGGCGTCGCGCGCCGCGGCGCTGGAGCAAGCCGTTCAGTTCCACGAGCGGCGCGAGGCCGAGGCTCGTGAGATTTTGGGCGTGCGGGAGTCCGAACTGGAAGCGGTTCGCGCGCGATGCGAGTCGGACGGGCTGCGCATGGCCGAGGCGGAAGAGCGCGCCGCGAAGGCGGAGGCTTCGGCCTCCGAGCGGGAGGCCGCGTTCGCCGAACTGCTGAACGACGCCAACGCGCGCGATGTGTCGTACGCCGAGAAGATCGCCGCGTTGAAAAAGGCGTGTACCTTGTCGCCGGAAGAAACGGCCCGCTTTTTTGCCGACCAAACGGCGGTCTATGAGCTGATGAAGACCGAGGCCGAGGAAGTGTTCAAGGCGATGGAGGAGGAGCGCCGCAGCGTGGAGCAGCTCAAGGAATGGAGCGTGCAGCGTCAGCAGGCGTTGGCGTCGCGGCGGCAGTCGCTGTTGGCGCGTCTGGGCGACAGTCCGGCCGAGATGACGCGGCGCACGCTCCGCGAGTCGCCGTCGGACCCGAACGCCGTCCGCTTGCGGACGGAGTATGACAACTTGCTGGCGGCCCATCAGCGCGATCTGCGCTTGGCGGACGACCGCGAGCGCGACCTGCAGCGCAAATTGCGCGTGTTGGAATCGGAGGTCGGCAAATTGCGCGCCGAGACCGTCGAGGGCGAGAGGGTCGGACGACTGTTGCAGGACGTCAAGGAACAGTTGCGCCGCCGCGAGCAGGAACTGGCCGACGAGCGGAAGAATCGCGATGCGGAGCGCGAGCAGTTTCAGGGCAACCAGCAGGCGCTGTTGTTGCGGATCGAGTCGCTCGAAAAGACGTCGCGGCCGACGACGCCCGACGAGGCGCAGTCGGCGGAGGCGCGCAACGTGAAGATTGCAACGTGGATGCGGTTGAGGAAATAGGATCGGACGCGGAGAGGGACGGTATACGGAATGATTGTCGAAGAGATTCAAGAGGCGTTGATCAAGGGGCGTGCCCCGGTCGTGGCGGATTTGGTGAAGAAGGCGTTGGCGGAGGACGTGCCCGCAGCCGTGATTCTCGATGACGGGCTCTGCAAGGCCATGGGCGTCGTCGGCGAACGCTTCAAGAAGAACGAGATTTTCGTGCCGCAGGTTCTGTTGGCCGCGCGCGCGATGAAACAGGGTACCGACATCCTCAAGCCCCACTTGGTGGCTGCGGGCGTCGAACCACTGGCCACGGCCGTGATCGGGACCATCAAGGGCGACCTGCACGACATCGGCAAGAATCTGGTGGGCATGATGCTCGAAGGCGCGGGTTTTAAGGTGGTCGACGCTGGCGTCGGTGTAACGGCCGAACGCTTCATCGAGCTTGCCAAGGAACACGGCGCGCAGATCATCGGCGTTTCGGCGCTGCTCACGACCACGATGATCGGCATGCGCGACGTCGTGCGCCTCGCGCGCGAAGCGGGCGTCGGCGCCAAGATCATCGTCGGCGGCGCGCCGGTGCCCCAGTCCTTCTGCGACGAGATCGGCGCCGACGGCTATTCGCCCGACGCGGGGTCGGCTGCCCAGTTGGCCGCGCGCTTGGTTCGTGAGGCCTGAGCGCGTCTGATAGGCAACGGCGTTCGCATTTCTTCCCGCTATTTCGTAAAACGGACGGTTTACGTCGGACGGTACTTCTGTCACACTCGTGCATAAGGCTGCTCTGTCAATGGGCGGAGTGTGCCTGCGGGGGTATCGCCATGAAGCCTTGGATCAGTCTGTTCGTGGGAGCGTTGTGGGTCGTTTTTTCGGCGGAGGGCGGATTTTCAGGCGCACTGGGCCGTCGACCGCTGGTGGCGGAGCGGATCGCGTTCAACTGGCACAATTTTCTTAGTGGCTGCTCGACGTGGAACTTCGAAGACTGGCAGCAGTGGACCGAACAGTCGCAGAAATACGGTTACAACGCAATCATGGTGCACGCCTACGGGAACAACCCGATGGCGGGGTTCACGTTTGAAGGCAGGTCCAAACCGGTCGGTTATCTGTCCACCACGGTCAAGGGGCGCGACTGGTCGACCATGCACGTGAACGACGTGCGGCGGTTGATCGGCGGCGAGGTGTTCGACAGGCCGGTGTTCGGGTGCGCTGCAGGGATGGCGCCGGACGACCGACGGGTCGAGGCGGCGCAGGCGTTGATGGGCCGCGTGTTCGCCGACGCGGCGCAGCGCGGTATGGGGGTTTATTTCGCGGTGGACGTCGACACGCCGACCGCAAACCCTCCGGAACTGATCGGTCTGTTGCCGGAATCGGCTCGCTTCAAAGCGGGGAAAGGGTTGTGGCTGCCGAATCCCGACACACCGGAGGGCTATGCCTATTATCGCGCGCAGGTGGGAGGATTGTTCAAGGCTTACCCGCAAATCACGACGCTGGTCGTGTGGTTCCGGCGCGGCGGCACGCCGTGGATGGAACTGAAAACGACGGATCTGCCGGACGCATGGCAGAAGGAATACGCGGCCGAAGTCGCGCGTGCGGCGGAGGCGGCGAAGGATTGGCATTCGGCGGGATTGTTCGCGATCGGCAAAATCGTGCGGGCGTTCGAGCGGGCCCGGAACGAGTGCGGGGCGAAACGCGCGCGGATCGCGGCGGGCACGTGGGGCTTCGAGTTTCTGCCCGCGTCCGATCGGTTCTTTCCGTCGGGCGTGCCGTTGATCGGACTGGACTACGATGTGATCCGGGAGAAGCCGCAGCTCGGGTCTGCCGAGGGGCGGGCCGTATTGGCTGCGGTCGGTGCGCACCGGCCCGTGATCCCGATCATCTGGGCGCAGCACGACGACGCGCACTATCTTGGCCGTCCCTACACGCCCTTTGAGGATTTCCACTCGAAACTGGTCGATGCGCGTGCGGCGGGATTCGGCGTCATCCACTGGACGACCCGCCCGCTCGGCTTGTTTTTCTTCAGCCATGCTCGACAGGTGTTCGCGGACACGAGAGACGAACCGCTCCGCGTGTCGTGCGACGCGTTCGCGAAACAGGAACTGAACGAGCCGGAACTGGGAGGCTACCTCTACAAATGGATTTTCGAAGCGCCGCGCTTCGGACGGGAGACAGGCGACCGGCTGATCGACCGTCCGTTGACCAACTGCTCTGCCGTGGTCGCGGGCTGTCGAGAGCGGCTCAAATTGCTGGACGGCGCAAAAGGGGCGCATGCCGATTATTACCGGGGCTGGGAGCGTTTCGTCGCGGCGTTCTTTGAGACGCACGACCTTTTCCAGCAGGCGCAGGCGGCGCTCACCGGCAACGATAAGGCGCAGGCGCGGGTGCTGATGGCGCGGTGCGATCCCGAATCCGTGATTCGGCAGTATGCGGCCTTCAGTTCGATCGGCGGTATCACGCGCGGCGAGCAGGGGCTTGTGGTCTCGCTCAACACGCGCTGGCTGGTCTATTACGTGCGGCTGCGGCAAATACTCGGCATGGAGCCGGTGCGGTACGATTTCGGGCCGACGTCCCATGATCCTTTGGCCCAAGCTCCGGGGCGTTTCACTTTCTTTTTCGACGGTGAGCGTCATGTTTGGCAGACACTGGGCGCGGAGGAGACCGGCGCGGAGACGGTCGATGCGCCGCTGGCCCAAGAAGAGATCGCGCGGCACGGCCTTCTCATCGATAAGCCGATCACACTGAATGTTCGTTCCATCACACATCCCGCAGCGCTGCCGTCCGGCGATTACCAATTGCGGTTGCTGATGTCCGATCCCGATTCGACGGCGGCGGGACAACGTGTTTTTACGGTGTCGGTTCGCGCGTCGGGAGATGAGAAGGACGCAACGGTGGACGTGTTTAAAGAAGCGGGCGGCGCGAACCGCTTGCTGGAGCGTGTGTTCCCCGTGACGTTGCGGCGTCCCGACGGGGTGGCGGTGACCGTCGCGCCGGTTAAAGGCAAAGCGGTGATTTCGGGCTTGGCTCTGGAACGGCTGAAGGAATGAATCGCGAATAAAGGGGAAATGTTTACGTGAGTGAACAACTGTCAACCGGCTCCAGCCATTACCGCTGGACGATCTGCGCGCTGCTCTTTTTTGCGACGACCGTCAACTACGTCGACCGCGCCGTGCTCGGCATCTTGAAGCCGGTCTTGGAGCAGGCGTTCGGCTGGACGCAGATCGAATACGGCAACATCGTGACCGCGTTTCAGTTGGCCTATGCGCTCGGCTATGTTTTCGCGGGACGCGTGGTCGATCGCATCGGCGTGCGGCTCGGCTTCCTGTCGTCGGTTTCGCTGTGGAGCCTGGCGGCGATGGCGCACGCCGCGGTGCGAACGGTCTGCGGCTTCGGCGTGGCGCGCGCGGCGTTGGGGCTGGCCGAGGGCGGCATGTTTCCGGCGGCGATCAAGACCGTGGCCGAATGGTTCCCGAAGGAGGAACGCTCGTTCGCGACGGGCATTTTCAACGCGGGCAGCAACGTCGGTGCGGTGGCGTGCCCGCTGGTCGTGCCGTGGCTCGCGCACCGTTGGGGCTGGCAGGGCGCGTTCGTGGCGACCGGCGTGATCGGTTTCGTGTGGGTCGTCTTCTGGATGCGGGCGTATCAGGCACCCGAGCGTCATCCCCGCGTGTCGGCGCGGGAACTGGCGCATATCCGCAAAGATCCGCCCGAACCGGAGACGGTGCGGATTCCGTGGCCCGCCCTGCTGGGCTGTCGTCAGACGTGGGCCTTCGTGGTCGGCATGGCGGCGTCGTCGCCGGTCTGGTGGTTTTATATTTTTTGGGCACCAGACTTTCTGAATAAGCGGTACGCGCTCGGCCTCACGCAGAGCAGCCTGCCGCTGATGGTCATGTTTCTGGCCGCGAGTTTCGGCGGCATCGGCGGCGGCTGGCTTTCGTCGCACCTGCTGAAGCGCGGGTGGAGTGTCAACGCGGCGCGCAAGACGGCGCTGCTGGTCTGCGCGCTCGCCGTGGTGCCGGTGGCGGCCACGCCGATCGTGCCGAACCCGTGGGTGGCGGTCGCGCTGGTCGGACTGGCTGCCGCCGCGCACTGCGGCTTCGCGGCGAACCTGTTCACGCTGGTCAGCGACACCGTGCCGCGGCAGGCGGTGAGTTCGGTCGTGGGAATCGGCGGCATGGCCGGCTCGCTCGGCGGCATGGTTTTCGCGCAGATCGTCGCGCATGTGCTGGCCGCCACGGGCAACAACTATCTGGTTCCGTTCCTGATCGCGTCGTGCGTCTATCTGCTGGCGCTGCTGGTCATGCACCTGCTCGTGCCGAAGCTGGAACCCATGGAGGTACCGGCGTGAGCGTGGCCGACGTGCTGGCGCGGCGGACGCCGCCGCGCATCGCCTACGCGCCCAACTACTGGCAGTGGTTCGCGCACCACCGCAACCACGGCCTGCTGCCGCCGGAAGTCGCGCATTGCCGCGACCAGCTCGAACTGATTCAGACGCTCGGTCTTGAAGTCTTCAGCCGCAACATTTATTGCGACGAGCGGCGTGGCTGGTGGGGCGGCCTCTGCGAAGAAACATGGAACGGCGGTGTGCGCGAATGGGCTGAAGGTCGCGACCGTGTGATCGAGCGTGCCTACGGTCGGCTGACCGAACGGCTCCGGTATGTGTTCGACGAATCCACGCTGGTGCAGGAAAAATTCGCAGTCGACGACTATGCGAACCAGCTCGACGACCTGGAGGCGCTGCTGCTGGCGCGCCGTTGGCGGTTTTTGCCGGAGCGTTTTGCGGCCTTTCAGAAACGGGTCGGCCCCGAGGGCTTCGTGGTGGCGGGAGAACTGACCAGTCCGCTGAAAATGCTGCACGTGCTGCTGGGGCCGGAGAACACGACTTACTGTCTGGTCGACTGTCCCGAGCGTGCGCGGGAGTTGATGGCGCTTCACGAGGCGGCGCAGCTCGACCTCGTGCGGCAAATGGCCCAAGCCGGTGTGCGCGCGATGATGGCGATGGACAACCTCGATACCGCCTTCCACCCGCCGTATTACGTGGAGCGGTATTCGGCGTCGTTCTACGAGAAGGCCAGCCGCATCTGCCACGAGCACGGCTGCCTGTTCTTCATCCACGCCTGCGGGCATCAGCGCGACAATCTGCCGCTCATTGCCTCGTTGGGCGTGGACGGACTGGAGGGCGTGGCCTTTCCCTCGCTGGGCGATGTGGAGCTGGACGACGCCATGCGCCTCGGCGGCGACCGGTTGATCGTCACGGGCGGCATCAGCGCGCAGGAGTTCGAGCGGTTGCGCACGCGCGAGGCGGTTTTCGCCTATGTCAAAGAACTCTTCGGGCGAATGCGGCCCTACGCGCACCGCTTCATCTTCTCCGCGAGCTGCAACACGCCCTATACCGCGCCATGGCAGACCATCCTCTGGTTCCGCGACGCGTGGCAGGAATGTGCGGAAGCCTGAACGATTGCCCCAACCGTTTGTTTTCAGCACGGCATGCTTGACCAAGGCGGACGGAGGGGATACGCTCTAGAAACTTATGTTTACAGGGCTTGTGCAGAAAGTGGGTATGCTGAAGCGTTTGGCGCGGTCGGACGGCGGCTGGTCGCTGACGCTGGCGCACGATCCGTGGTCCGATCCGCTCGCGCTCGGCGAGAGCGTGGCGGTACAGGGGGCGTGCCTCACGGTGACTGCGGTGCTCGACGGCGCGTTCGCGGCGGACCTGCTCGACGAGACGATGGCGCGCACGGCGCTGCGGCAATTGGGCGAGGGCGCTCGCGTGAATCTGGAGCGGGCGCTCGCGCTCGGCGACCGCCTCGGCGGGCACATCGTCAGCGGCCACGTGGATGAAACGGGGAAGCTGTTGTCTCTCGAAGACCGCGGACGCGACCTTGCGCTGCGCGTTGCGTGCTCCGGGGCGCTGGCGCGGCAGACTGTCATGAAAGGTTCTATCGCCGTCGACGGCGTGAGCCTCACCGTGTCGGGGTTGGGCGACGACTGGCTGGAAGTGAATTTGATTCCGACGACGTTGCGCGAGACAAGCCTCGGCGACCGCCGCGTGGGTGACGAGCTGAACCTCGAGAGCGATATTTTGGGCAAATACGTGGCGCGGCTGCTGGGCCGTTCTCCCGCAAACGGACTTACGGAGCGCTTGTTGAAGGAGAACGGATTCCTGTAAGCGGAACGGAAGACCGTGCGGCGTTGGCGAAAAGCAGGGGCGATGAAAGTGGCCGATGGAATGAAGCACGATTTTCTCGCACAGAAGCTGAGGAAAGCGATTCAATCGCTAACTTTGCGCGAACGGGATATTTTGGAACGGCTTGCGACTGGGCATCGCTACAAAGAAATCGCCGCCGAACTGGGGGTCAACGCCAGCACGATCGCGGTGCATGTGCGCAATGCCTACAAGAAACTGGGTATCCATTCCCGCAAAGAACTCGTGGGGTGGCTGGAAGAGGTGGTGCCCGGAGTAAGAAACGCGGCAATGGAATCTTTCGCGCCATCCCACGGCGGGCCAGAAAAAGATTTGCGGGAACAGACGAGTCTGGTGCCTTTTCAAATCGGGCGTTTTTCATCCCGGCAGTTTGTTCTGGCCCTCGATCAGGGGTCAACCCATTCGCGCGCGGTGGTGTTCAACCATAACGGCGAGGTGGTTTCGTCCGCGCAGAAAAAGCTGGAACAGAGTTTTTGGCGTGGTTTGCGGACAAGCCCGGCGTCTATTTCGAGTTCGAGATGAAAACGGGCGACAAAAAGTACTACTCCGGAGATCGGTTGGAAGCGTACTGCAAAAAGTTGCACGACCGAGTGATGGCGCGTCAGCCGAGGACATCGTTCTATGTCTTCACATCCTTCGATCAGCGCGCGCTGAAAGTCATGAAACGCATCGACCCGGCGGCGGACATTCTGTTCATCACGGGTGGACCGTGCTCCAAGGAAGTCGTCCAGACGGCTCAGAAATTGGGTGCGAAGCGGATCGGGTGCCGCGTCGATATGACGTCTCGGCTCCAAGTCCGCGGGGCTCAAAAGGCGGGGATCCGGGTCAGCGGATGGCCGGGGAACACGCTAGACGATTACGAATTGGGCATGGCGTTGGGGATGGATGCGATGTGTACGGATATTCCCGTCAAGGTGATGGCGTGGAAAGACCGGACGCGTTAGGCGGCAAGCACGGCTGAATAATGAACAGGATGGAAAATGCGCAGATCGTCTATAACGGCGGCACGCAGGGCTTTTTCACAAACGGCGGCGTTCGCACGTGGGGCGTGATGGGTTTCGGCGGTCGGACCGTTTTCAGCGGGACTAACGCCTACACATTCGCCGTCGTCGGGAACTACTGTAGGTTTAACCTTGGTTATGCGCTCGATTTCTCCGCCGGCTATTTGGCAGGCGTGACGAACTACAACGGCAAGACCGAATTCGTTGTGCGCGACATTTCGGGAGACGGCAGAGCGGACGTCACGTTCGAAGCGCCGCTGCAGGATATTCCGACGTGGCCGAACGGGCCGATGTTCAAGACCTGAGGGGCTTGACCGCACGGCCCTGAATGTGCCATTGTTCCGTGTAACCGGATCGCTGGTCGGAACGTTCGACTCTGCGGTATGGACGGTTTTGATGGAAGGGGCCGAGGCGTCTCCCAATCTGCGCGTGCGCATGGACAACAGCGGCACTGTGTATGCACGGTGGGCACCGCAGGGAATGTTGATCAAAATACACTGATGCGCGCCAGAAGCGTCTTTCGTTGGAACGCGCGGTCGTTTCGAGATTGCCCTCCTGTTCTCTGCGTGGTATGAAAGAAAAGTTTGACCGTCTGGACGCGGAGTTTTTTGTTTCGCGGGCGGTTATGGAAATGGATAAGGGCGATGAAAAATGTGCTGTGTTTGGGCCTGACGCCCGCGCTGCAGCGGACGATGTTGTTTGACCGTTTCGAGGTGGACGAGGTGAACCGTGCGCGGCAGGTGGTGGAGAGCGCGGCGGGCAAATCGCTCAACACGGCGCGCGCGCTGGCTGCGCTGGGCACCTACGCCGAGACGGCCGGTTTCAACGGCGGCCAGACGGGCCGCAGGATCGCGGACTTTCTGAACGCCTACGGCGTGGCGTCGGCCCTGACGCCCATGCGGGCGTCCACGCGCATCTGCACAACGCTCATCGACGAGCGGGCAGGCACGGTGACCGAATTGGTCGAGGAGGCGCCTGATCCCGGCCGCGCGGCGGTCGCGCGCTTTGTGCGCGAGAACCTGTCGCGGACGCGCGCGGCGGCGATGCTGGTGATCAGCGGGACGCTGCCGCCCTTCGCGGGCGACGCGTTCTACGTCGGCTTCGTGCGCGCCGCCGTCGAGGCGGGCGTCGAAGTCGTGATCGATTCACAGAAGGCCGCGCTGATCAACGTGCTCTTCGAGCGCCCGCGGGTGGCCAAGCTCACGGTCCGCGAACTGGAGACCACGCTCGGCGAGCCGATGAGCGGCGAGCGCGAGATCCTGCGCGGCATGCGCGACCTCATGGGCATGGGTGCGCAGAACGTGTTTGTGACGCAGGGCGGCAAGGCCGCCTATCTGCTGACGCCGGAGGGCGCGTGGCGGTTCACGCCGCCCGCGTTGGCGCGGCGCGTGAATCCCATCGGCAGCGGCGACTGCACGACGGCGGGGCTTGTGCATGCGCTTCTGTCGGGCGAAAGCCTGCGGAGTGCGGTGCGCTTTGGGCTGGCCTGCGGCAGTGCGAACGTGGAAAGCCTGACGCCTGCCGATTTGGACGTGGCGCGGGTAAAGCGGCTCGTGCGTGGCGTGAAGGAAAAGGCGATCGAGCGGTCTGTGCGATGACGCGCCTGCCGCGTTTGGGGAAAGGTGGTGCGGAATGCGGACGGTCGGATTGTGTCTCGGAATCGTGTTGGCCGCCAGCATGGCGGCGGCGGCCCCCGATGGGACCGCGGTGAAGCGCATCTCGACGGAGGGGTTTGCGGAGAGGTTGCACGCCCTCGCGGTCGAGCAGGCCCACCCGTACGAGAAAGGCTTCGTCCGCTCGGACGACACCTACGTGTGCGACAACGGCGCAGACGCGCGGGCGCAGCGCGGCGTAGCCTGGATGATCGAACTCAACCAGAAAACGGCCGTGCCGATCGCGGCTTCGGCGTGGGCCAAATCCGAGAGTCAAGAGGGGGGCGCGGGGCCTGATTTCTCGCTCTATCTCGATCTTGAATACTGCGACGGCACACCGCTGTGGGGACAGAGTTCTGCGTTCGAGACGGACGCCGACGCGGGCTGGCACCGTCGCGAGGTGGTCGTGACGCCCGACAAGCCGATCCGCCGCGTGCATGCCTACCTGCTGTTCCGCAACCGCAAGGGACTCGCGCGTTTCAAGGACATGCGCTTCGGCGAGCTGTCGGCCGACGGCGCGCTGCGCTTCGACGGCGCGCTCGCGGAGCAGGCCTTGCCGCCTGAACGAGGCTTTCTGATTCGCGACGTGGCGCGCGAGTCGGGGTTTGTGGCGATCGGGCAAGAGGCGTTGGGCGTGCGGCTGAGCGCGAGGTCGCGCGAAGCGGAGGGCGCCACCTTTTATGATGTTTCGCTGGTCGACCGCACGGGAAAGGACCGCGCGCTCACGCTGGTCTATACGTTGCCGCTGCCGACGGGCGGCCTGACGTGGTTTCATCCTCCCCGGCGCGCGGATCCGCTGGAGGGCGTGCGCAGTGAGGTTCTGAATGCCACGCGACATCCGGTGGGCGCGAACGGTCTGCTGTCGCGCTATCCGTTCGGCGCGGTGGCAGCGGCTGGCCGGGGGCGGGCGGTGGGGCTGGACCCCGCGACTCCGCTGGTCTTTCGGGTCGGCTGCCAACCGCAGACGCGCGAGCTGTATCTGGCGTGCGACATCGGACTCGCGCCGGAGAAGCCGGAGGCCCGCTTCCGCTTCTGCGTCTTTGACTTCGACGCGGCCGAGGCGTTCCGCGGCGCGTGGGTGTCTACAAGGGCATGATCGGTTTCGAATACGTGCGCGCGATTGAGAAGGAGAGGCGCGCGCGGGGCCGACTCATGATGGCCAACTCGACGCCCCACGCTTGGTTCTGGTTGGCGCCGCTGCTCGACGTGATGGGCACGGAGACCGCTTGGAACTGCGGCGGAACGTGGCGGCCGATGGCGGACGATGAGTTGCTCTACCGGCGGGCGCTGTGCGGCGGCAAACCGTACTGCTTCCTGATGAACAGCGACTTTTCAAAGTTCCCGTATGAAGCGACGGAGAAGTTCATGAAACATGCGTTGGCCTACGGCATGTTTCCGGGTTTCTTCAGCGCCGACGCTTCGACGGGCCACTACTTCGCGCGGCCCGAGCTGTACAACCGCGATCGGCCGCTGTTCAAACGCTATCTGCCGCTCTGCAAACGGGTGGCCGAGGCCGGATGGCGGCCGTTGACGGACGCGTCGTCGGACAACGAGTCGGTGATTGTCGAGCGTTTCGGCGCGCGGCCGGGGCCGTGCTTCCTCACGGTCTACAATCTTTCCGAAAAGCGCCAGCACGTTGTGGTGACGTTGCGCGCATCACGCGTCGGCGGTGTCGGCCGCGAGTTGCTCTCGGTCACGCCCGTGGCGTGGACGAACGGTTGCGCCGGGTTCGATCTGGAATCGGACGGGCTGCGGGTCGTGGAGCTGGCTGGCGGACGTCCGTAACGCGGGACGACAACGTCTGTCGGGATTCTGCGGTGCCATGAATTGCGAGGCAACGCGCGACAAAACTTTTTTGCGCGAGGCTGTTGACACGCCGAGCGGCTCCGTTTATTCTACCTATTAATGAAATCGGCGATGTCCATCATCCTTGTTGAGAGCAGCCTCCTCGTTATCAGGCGGGTGACGCCCGTATTTGTCAACGAGATGCGCCAGGCGGGCTCCTAATGGATTGAGTCGAGATGCGATTTCATATTGTGAGACAGAAACCCGCCGTTACGCAAAACGGCGGGTTTTTGTGTTTGTACGACTAACAGACGAGGAAAGGTGTCATGAAAGAGAAAACGGCGGAACAGACGAGGAAACAAGAACAGCACCCCAGGACCGGCGCGCAGTGCGTCATCGACGGTCTTGTTCATGCGGGCTGCGAGGTTCTTTTCGGCTATCCGGGTGGAGCCGTCCTCGACATCTTCAATTGCCTTTACGACGCGCCGTTCCGGTTCGTGCTGGCCCGGCACGAGCAGGGTGCCGTGCATATGGCGGACGGCTATGCGCGCGCCACGGGCAAGCCGGGGTGTTGCCTTGTGACGTCCGGCCCCGGCGCGACGAACACGGTGACCGGTCTGGCCACGGCCTGCATGGACGGTATTCCGCTGGTGTGCATCTGCGGACAGGTCGCGCTGAACATGATCGGGAACGACGCCTTCCAAGAGGCGGACGTGATCGGCATCACGCGCCCCGTGACCAAGCACAACTTTCTCGTGCGCGACGCGGACGAGCTTCCCGGTATTCTCGCGCAGGCGTTCTACATCGCGACGACGGGCAAGCCCGGCCCGGTGGTGATCGATCTGCCGAAGAGCGTACAGAAGCAGAAGACGCTGGCGGTGACGCCTGAGCGTGTGGAGATGCGCGCCTATCGGCCGGATGTGGCGGCGACCCCCGAGGAGATCGCGAAACTGGCGGACCTGATCAACAAGGCCGCAAAGCCGTTGTTCTACGTGGGCGGTGGCACCATCAGCAGTGACGCATCCGAGCCGCTGGCGCAATTGGCCCGCAAGGCCAACATTCCGGTGTGTACCACGCTGATGGCGATGGGCGCGTTTCCGGAGGACGACCCGCTCTCTTTGCGCATGGTGGGCATGCACGGGAGCGTGGCTGCGAATTATGCCGTGGATCACTGCGATTTGCTGATCTCCGTGGGCGCGCGTTTCGACGACCGCGTGACAGGCAAGGTGTCGGTGTTCGCGTCGCACGCCATAATCGTGCATATCGACATCGACCGCTCGGCGATCAGTAAGAGCGTGCGAACGGATATGGGCATTCAGGGATATGTCAAGCCCGTGTTGGATGCGGTGTTGCCGCTCGTGAAGCCGACGGCGCATGCCGAGTGGATCGAGCAAGTGAACCGCTGGAAAGCGCGTTTCCCCTTCGCTTATCCTGAACAGGGCGACACGATCATGCCGCAGTATGTGATCGAGCAGATCTACAAGGTCAGCAACGGGCGGGCGTTGGTCACGACCGACGTGGGCCAGAACCAGATGTGGGCGACGCAGTACTTTCGTTACACGCGTCCGCGCACCTTCATCTCCTCCGGCGGTTTGGGAACGATGGGCTTCGGGCTTCCGGCGAGCATCGGCGCGCAGTTCGGTCGTCCGGACGACCTGGTGGTCTGCGTGACTGGCGACGGCGGCGTGCAGATGAACTTCCAGGAACTGGTGGTGGCGGTCGAGCACGATATTCCGGTGGTCGTGGTGATCCTCAACAACGGCTATCTCGGCATGGTCCGTCAGTGGCAGGAGCTGTTCTACAACCGGCGTTACTCGGGCGTCATGCTGAGCCAGCACAACCGCGCGCCCAACGAGCATGTCGGTGAATCGGCGAGGTATTTGCCGGACTTCGTGAAAATGGCCGAGGCGCACGGCGCGTCGGCGCGACGCGTGTCCAAGCCGGAAGAGGTTGCGCCGGCGCTCGCGGAGGCGTTCGCCAGCCGCAAGACTTGGGTGATCGAGTGCATCGTGTCGCCAGAGGCAAACGTGTTTCCGATGATTCCGCCGGGCGCGCACGTGGCCGAGATGATCAACCGTACGGTGTAAGGATGGACGAAATGAACAAAGCAAAGACCGACAGCGAAAGAGAACCGAGCACCATGAAGCACATCATCAATTGCCTGGTGGAGAACCAACCCGGCGTTCTCGCCCGCATCGTGGGCTTGATCTCGGGCCGCGGCTACAACATCGAAACGCTCAACGTGGGGCCGACGGCTGATCCGACGGTGTCGAAGATGACCGTCGTGGTGCCGGGCGACGCGCACGTCATCGAACAGGTGACGCGTCAGTTGACCAAGCAGATCAACGTGATCGAGGTGGTCAACATGACCAATCGGCGTCACATCAACCGCGAGTTGATCCTCGTGCGTGTGGCGACTAAAAACTACGCGGCCCGCGCGGCGATCGTGGATTTGGCGTCGCTCTTCACCGCCCGCGTGGTGGCGGTGCAGGAGGACTCCGTGACCATTCAGATGGCGGGCAATCAGGAAACGGTCGCCGATTTCCTGCGACTGCTCAAACCGTTCGAGATCGTCGACATTTCGCGTTCGGGTGTGATCGCCGTGGACCGCGAGAACGTCGAGGTCTGCGAGCGCAATGGGTGAGCGCCCGTTGAAAAACGCGGCTCGGCTCAGCCTCGCGAGGTCTGCGGACATGACGGGCGTGGAGTGAGGGCCTGCGGCGGGCTGCGGGATGCGCGGACGCAAAGACTCTTTTTGTCGCAAAAAGGGTTCCCTTTCGTGGCCGAAAAGGGTTACAGTACGACCGAATCGCTCAGGCAACGAGCGGGACAAAAGGAGGTCGCATGCAACGCCGTTACCGTTTCGCCCTTTTCGGTCATCCGGTCAAACATTCGCTTTCGCCGGTCATGCACGCGGCCTCGTTCCAGTCGATTGGTTTGGACGCGGAGTATCTGACTTTCGACGTGCCGCCCGACGAGCTGAAGATGCGGCTCGCGGCCGTCCGCAACGAGGGGTTCGACGGAGTGAATCTGACGATTCCGCACAAGGAGGCGTCGGTTCCGTTCATGGACCGTTTGGACGCGTCGGCGCGGGTGTTTGGCGCCGTCAATACCGTCAAGATCGAAAAGGATGGGCTGGTCGGTTGCAACACCGATGCGGAGGGTTTCTTGCGCGACCTGAAGGAGAGCCGCGATTTGTCGCCCGACGGGTTGCGCGTGCTGGTCCTCGGTTGCGGGGGGGCGGGGCGCGCGCTGGCGATCGCCTGTGTCCGCGAGGGCGCGGCGGAGGTCGGACTCGCCAATCGGACGGAGGGCCGGGTTGCCGCGTTGGCGGAGGACATCGCCGACCATCTGCCCGACGCGACGGCCCAAATCGACGTGCTCTCCGGCGATCCGGAGGCGTGGGCGCGGTACAGCCGCGAGTCCGACCTCGTGTTGCAGTGTACGTCGGCGGGGCTGCACTTCGGCGATGCGCCGCTGCTTCCGTGCGCCGCGTTCCGGACGGGACAGCTCGTGTACGACTTGGTCTATACGCAGCGCGTGACGCCGACGATGCGCGTGGCGCTCGACGCCGGTGCCGACGCGATGAACGGCGCGGGCATGCTGGTGCATCAGGGAGCGGCGGCCTTTGCCGTCTGGACGGGGATGAAGGCCGACACTGCCGCAATGCGCGCGGCGCTTGAGGCGAGGCTTTACCAAGCGTGACGCGTGCGCTACGATATTTCCGTAAACGATGGTCGGACGGTTGTCTGACTGTGGGTCAAAAGGGGAGTTTCATGAAGCGGTGTGTTGTCGGGCTGGCGGTTGCGGTTGGAATTTGGGCGGTGGTCGCGTGCGGCGCGGAGAAAGAACTCAAGGTGTTGGCTGTAGGCAATAGTTTTTCGGCCAACGCCCTCCATTACTTCCCCGACCTTGTGAAGGCCTCCGGATGCAACGTGGTCGCGGTGAACGCGATGATCGGCGGCTGCGACTTCGAACGTCACATGCGGCATGCCGATGCGTTCGAGGCCAACCCCGACGATCCGCAGGGGCATCCCTATCCGGGCAAGAAGAGCCTGAAGGACTTGCTCACAATGCAGAAGTGGGACTTCGTGACGATCCAGCAGGCGAGCCCCAAAAGTTTCCACCCCGAGACTTACCATCCGCATGCGGACCGACTGATCGCCTACATCAAGAAATACGCCCCGCAGGCGCAGATTGTGATTCACGAGACGTGGGCCTATCGCGACGACCACCGGTGGTTCGTCGAGCATGGCAAGAACGTCGGCCAGCCGGCCAGTCACGACGAGATGTACCGACTCGTGCGGACTGCGTACGACAAATTCGCCAAGGAGACGGGCTTCCGGATGATTCCGTGCGGCGACGCGATGGAGCTGGCGCGTCTCGATCCCGCGTGGGGCAAGTTTGAGGCGGACGCCGCGTTCGATCCCCCAACGGCCGTTTATCCCGCGCTGCCGAAGAACGAACGTCACGCGCTGCAACAGGGCTACAGTTGGCGGAAAAACGAAAAGACCGGCAACTACGCGCTGGGCAAGGACGCTTTCCACGCGAACGCGCAGGGCGAGTACCTGCAGGGGTGCGTCTGGTTGGAATTCTTCTTCGGGCGCAGTGCGGTCGGCAACACCTTCGTGCCCAAGGGCGTGACGTCCGAACAGGCTGCTGTTCTCCAGCGCGTGGCGCACCGCGCGGTGACCGAAGGTGTGCGTCCGTAAACACGAATGCGGCGACGGTGGGGCCTGGCGGCGATTCTTTCACATCTCATGAGAAGTGAAATCGCCCTTACGGGTTTTTCGGCGGTCAGGACGAGAGCGCGGCTTGGGCCTCGGCCTGTTCGCGTTCGAGGCGATCAAGCTCGGAGGCGTCGCGCTCCCACTCCTCGTTGGTCGTCGCGAGCTGATCCTGCACGTATTTCAGGCGCTTGTTGGTCTCGGCGAAATTCGTGTCCGGCTTCGGGTTGAAGAGAACCTCGGAGACCGTCTCCAGCTCGGCTTCGAGTTCGGCGATGCGCGCTTCGGCCTGGGCCACGCGCTCCCTGAGCGCACGGACGAGCGGCTGCCGTTTGGCGCGTTCTTGGGCGCGGGCACGTCGGAGATCCTTGGCGGTGAGAGGCGTTCCGCCGCTTTCCGTTGCGTCGGGAACGATCGCTGCGTCCGGAGCCGCTTGGTCGAGTTCGGCGACTTTCTCGTGGTAATAGTCATAGCCGCCCGGGAAGCGTCGCACGCCGGCGGGCGAAATCTCGATGATCGACGTGACGGTGTTGCGCACGAATTCGACGTCGTGGCTGACGAGGCAGATCGTGCCGTCGTAAGCACGGAGCGCTTTTTCGAGCGTGGCGCGGCCTTCGAGGTCAAGGTGGGTGGTGGGCTCGTCGAGCAGCATGAAGTTGGGCGGTGCAAGGAAGAGACGCAGGAAGGCGAGGCGGATTTTCTCGCCGCCGCTCAGGACGCCGGCGGGTTTTCCGATGTCGTCGGCCGAAAAGCCGAATGCCCCGAGCTGCGTGCGCAGCTCTTTTTCCGTGGCGGCGGGTTTGCAGCGTTTCGCGCATTCGAACACGGAGACGTCGGGCGGGATGGTTTCGGAAAACTCTTGGGAGAGATAACCGGGGACGACCTTGTGACCGAGCAGGCAGCGGCCGGCAGTCGGTTGGCGCGTGCCGGCCATGATGCGCAGGAGCGTGGTCTTGCCCATGCCGTTGAAGCCGACGACGGCGACTTTGTCGCCGCGCGCGATGCAGAGGTCAACGCCGCTCAGCACGTTGCGCACACCGTCGTAGGAGAAATCGACGGCCTCCAGCCGCACGATTTCGGCACCCGCGTGAGGGGCGGGGGCGAGACGCAGATAACCGGCGGCGAGGCTGCGCTTGGGCAGACGGATGGCCTGCTCTTCGATCTTTTCGATCTGCTTCATGCGGCTCTGCGCCTGCGTGGACTTGGTGCTGGTCGCTTTGAAGCGGTCGACGAAGCGTTCGAGTTGCTCGATGCGGCGGTCTTGGTTGGCCTTGGCCGCCAACAAGTTTTCGTACCGGATTTCGCGTTCGCGCAAGTAGAAGTCGAGGTCTCCGTTGTAGCGCGTGGCCGTGTTGGCGTCGACCTCTACCGTGATGTTCGTCAGTGTGCGCAGCAGAAAGCGGTCATGCGAGATGAGGACCAGCGTGCCGTCGTAAAGCTTGAGGAATCGCTGGAGCCACTCGATGGCAGGCAGGTCGAGATAGTTCGAGGGTTCGTCCAGCAGAAGGAGGTCGGGATGGGAAGCCAGCACGCGCGAGAGTTCGGCGCGCATCTGCCAACCGCCGCTGAAGCTCTTGAAGGGCCTGCCGAAGGCGTCGACCGGGAAGCCCAGACCGCCGAGCGAAGCCTTGACGCGCGCCTCGATGTCGTAGCCGCCGAGGTGTTCGAATTCGGTCTGCACCGCGCCGATGCGGTTGAGCAGGCGGTTGCGCTCGGATTCGTCGCGCGTGGTCGACAGGGTGTGCTCCAGGGCGTGGATTTCGCGTTCCATGTCCGTCAGGCCGGGAATGCCGCGAAGCGCGTACTCGAGCAGCGTCTCGGTTTCCGAGTCGGCCTTCAGATGCTGCCGGATATGGCCGATGCGGGGCGATTCCTCAATGACGACGTCGCCCGCGTCGGCGAAGGCTTCCCCCAAGATGAGACGAAAAAGCGTCGACTTGCCCGACCCGTTGGGACCGACGATGCCGACGCGCTCGCCTTTGTTGACGCGGAACGTGACGTTTTCGAGGACGATTTGCGTGCCGTAGCGCACGCCGATGTTGCGAAATTCAACCATGGGCACCCGTGATGCTGAAAATTGGTGTCGCGCGCGGTTTCGTCGATCTCGCGCCGACATCGGGTTGCCCGTTTTGGCACAGCCGGTGCGGCCCGTGCGCCGGGAAAGCGCGGAAAAGACATCTGCGGCGGTCGCCGTGCGGCTCTGCGCCGCAGCGGTATGGAGCCAGCAATCGGGTTCGAACCGATGACCTCATGATTACAAATCAAGTGCTCTACCAACTGAGCTATGCTGGCGTAATACGTCCCGAGGAAAATAGCAAAAACGGCCAAACGGCGGAAGCGCGATCTTTTTGATTCGGCCTACGAGAATTATCAAGAATGCGCGACGCGGGGGCATGGTTTCACAAACGGGGTCACGCGCCTTGCAGAGGGGCCGCCGCTTTCAAAGGAGCCGTTGCGCCCGCCGCTTTCGCCGACTCTGCGGCCGCGGAGCCGGGAGCATTTTCGGAAGGGTAGCGGCTTTGAATGGCAGCGATGGCTTCGCAGGCGGCGGCGTAGACTTCGCCGATGCGGGTGGAACGACGGAGGGCTTCGATATTGGGTACGACCTTCGCGACGGCGGGCGTGTCGGCGTGTCCGAGAGCTTTGCAGGCGACTGCGGCCCGCCGCCAATTGATCGACGCGAGTTCGCGCACGAGCACTTGGATGGCTTCTGCCGTTCCAACTTGGGCCAGCGCCGTATATGCGTGTCGGCTTTTGCCCAGTTTCGCCATCAGCGCCGAAACACAGGCACCGCCGCATTTCGACAGCAGATTGACGATGTGCGCCGCGCCGCGCGTGGAGTCGGGCTCTTCCAACGAGTTTTCCGTTAGGCAGTCTGCGAGAAGCTGTATGGCCGATTCTCCGGTCATCAGCAGGGCGCGTCCGGCTTGGGCGTCGCCGTTGCGCACGCGTTCGAGCAGGTCGGATGCCGCAGGGGAGCCGGGGGGCGACGGTTGCGTGGCGGAAGAGGTCGATGGCGGTATCGCGGCTGTCGAGGAGCCTGGCTTTTCGGGCTGCGGTACGCGCACGCGCGTGCCACACAACTGGCAGACGACGACTTTCCCTACGGTGCGCGGGGCGACGACGATGTTCACATGACAATTCGGACAGGCGAATTTGATGTTGGCCGATTTTTGCGGATCAAAGTCGGCGGGGCGTTGTCCCTCAACAACGCTTATTGCGGGTACGGTCGTCTTTTTTGGAGCGGGCAGGTCGATGTGTCCGCCGCACATCGGGCAATTGACCTTTCGCCCCAGCGCCGCGACTGGTACGCTGAGTCGTCTAGAACAGTGAGGGCAGTTGAATTTAACGTCACTCATGGCTTGCTTGTCGGTGGCATCCGTACCGGGAAAATTAAAAGTGTTTTCATGGTGCGGTTGGGCGGTTATTTAACCACAAATGGTCGTCGCGCAAAAGCGCGGAACGACTGTCGTTTTGCGTCCTCGCCGGATGGGGCGCGTTGTGTTAAACTTGGCCTCAAACGGAGGTGAGGATGGAGTACGGGGTAATCGGGAACTGCAAGTCCGCTGCGCTGGTTGATCCGCGAGGAAGGGTGGTGTGGTGTTGTCTGCCTGATTTCGATTCGGCATCTGTTTTT
>Ga0172375_10003398_pt1 | contig 24153 bp, 19 predicted proteins | sample LakKiv1m_FD_114537 | JGI IMG/M metagenome (GOLD analysis project Ga0172375, IMG submission 114537) | Freshwater microbial communities from Kabuno Bay, South-Kivu, Congo - kab_092012_11.1m | ecosystem: Environmental > Aquatic > Freshwater > Lake | place: Democratic Republic of the Congo... | reverse complement strand
TATATCCTCTTCCAGTTCCTCTTCTTCCTCTTCCTCTTTTTCTTCGACACTGCCATCCTGTGTTACAGCGGCAGGTTTGGTCGAGAGGAAAAATGGCTCGGTGCTGGACTCCGGATAGTAGACCTTGTTGTCAAGATCGAAAACCAGCCTTATGTATTGATGCTCCAGTATCGCACGGTCGAAGAGAAATTTTATATTTCCGGCCAGTTTTAGCGAAGTGGTTTTCAGGTATACTCCTGTCAGACTGTTTACTGTTGGAATCGCTATTGAAACCATGATGGCGACAATAACCAGCACTATCAGAAGTTCAAGCAGCGTAAAGCCTGACGGAGAAAGAACCGCGGGTTCCTTTCCGGCTTTATCTACAATATTTCTAATAGCACCAAAGGTCATCCAGGCTCCTAGGGAATCAGAATTATCGCACCTGCGGCCAATGCCAGCAGCAGGCCTGCCGAGAACAACGAATAAACGAACAGCGAAATTTTTCTTTCCATGCGGAAACTCTCCGTCGGATTGATTTTTATTCTTCGCCCCAGTTTTCAATGTCATCGCCGCCGCCGTCTTTACCGTCAGCGCCGTAGCTTTCAATGTCATACGAATCGGAGTTGTTTACTCCCGGAGAAATGTAGACATATTCGTGTTTCCACTGGTCCTTGGGGATTTTTTTCATATAGGGCTTCTTATTATCGGGAGGAGTAGTCAGAACCGACAGCCCCTCGGAAGTGGACGGATAAGTGCCGAAGTCCAGCTTGTAAAGGTCCAGCGCCTGACCGATGTCGTGAAGCTGAGCGCGGGACGCTTTGATTTTGGCTTCTTCGAGCTGATCCAGTACCGCTACTCCGACCAGACCGGCGATGATACCCAGAATTACCATGACGACCATGATTTCAATTAGTGTCATGCCGCTTGTGGCTCCAACTGTAGGTCTCATTTTAAATTTCTCCTTGTTTGCATTCCCTGAAAATAAAGCCCGTAAGACTGAACGATTTTTCCTCTTCCGTTAACCGACGCTCTGGTTGATCTGCATAATCGGCATCAGTACCGACATGACGATGAAAACGACCACGATACCCATGAAAATAATCATGGCCGGTTCGAGCAGCGCCGTAAGCGTGTTGAGCTTGCTTTCAACCTGTACGTCGTATGTGCGCGAAATGTGTTCGAGCATTTCTTCCAGTTCGCCTGATTTCTCGCCGATGGCGATCATGTGCGTGACGATGGGCGGAAACTCTTTACTGTTGCGCAACGGCACGGCGATGCTTTCGCCTTCGCGCACTTCCTCACGCGCTTTTTCTATTATGTCGACCAGTATGACATTGCCCAGGATGTTTTTAACTATATCCATTGCAGTCAGGAGTGGTACGCCGGAAGAAAGCATAGTGCCCAGCGTGCGCGAAAAACGCGAGACGGCGATCATGATATTGAGTTCGCCGAAAAGCGGCACATGCAGCTTGAACCTGTCCCAGCGCATGCGCCCGGTCTTGGTGTTTTTCCATCTCTTGAATCCATATATGATGAAACCTATCATCGGTAATATAAGGAACCAGTATCCGGCTACGAATTCGCTGATGCCGATGAGCAGGCGCGTCTGGATTGGCAGGGCGATCTTGGCATCCTCGAAGATGGTAGTAATTTTGGGAATAACCACTACAAACAGAACACCTATTACCAGGAATGCGAAAATAAGCATTATGACCGGGTATGTCATGGCTCCGCGCACTTTTGAGCCTAAGGCAAACTGATGCTCAGTGAAGTCGGCCAGGCGATTCATGACGATATTCAGCGAGCCCGAACTTTCGCCGGCCCTGATCATGTTGCTGTAAAGCGGTGTGAATATTTTCGGGAATTTTGACATTGCTTCAGACAGCGAAGAGCCTTCATTCACGTCTTCACGCACCTGGCTTAAAACTTTTTTGAACTGCGGATTTTCGACCTGGTCGATAATGGCTGTCAATGCGTCGACAACGGGGATGTGTGCACCAACCAGGTTGGCGAAAAGACGCGTCATTATGGTTACTTCCTGCTGTGAAACCGTGCGCAGGAAACTGAAAATATCTATTTCTTTCGAGAGCAGCTTGTTTCCGCCTTCTGAACCGGCTGCTGCTTCTTTATTGGTTTGTCTGATGTCCTGAATGAATACACCCTCGCGCTTGAGACGCTCCTTGGCGTTTCTGACGTTCTCGGCATCGACCAGGCCTTTTTTGACCTTGCCTTGCGCATTGACTCCTTTGTATTCGAATACGGGCATCTTCTATTCCAATCACATATCTGCGATGATCTGATCCTGAGTGACTCTTATTACCTCGTCAACCGATGTCCAGCCGCGCTTGACTTTCTCTGCTCCGTCCATTCGCAGAGTGAACATTCCTTTAGCCATGGCTTTGCGTTTTATGTCGGGAGCGTCTTTGCCCTGAAGAATCATGGCCTGAAGCTCTTCGTCAATCATTGCCAGCTCGTAAATGCCTTTTCGTCCGCGATAACCTTTGCCCATGCAGGCCGGACAACCGACAGCTCTGTAAAATACCTGGTCTTCCGGCAGATTATCGCGCCTCAGTCCCAGATTCAGCAGTTCCTCCTCTGGCGGTTTGTAGGCTTCTTTGCACTCGTTGCAAAGCAGGCGTATCAGGCGTTGCGCCAGAATTCCAATTACGGACGAAGCCACCAGGAAGGGCTCGACGCCCATATCGACCAGACGGGTTATGGTCGAGGTCGAGTCGTTGGTATGAACTGTCGAAAGCACCAGATGGCCGGTCAGCGAAGCCTGAACGGCGATTTCAGCCGTTACGGCATCGCGGATTTCGCCTATCATTATAATGTCCGGGTCCTGACGCAGAATGGCGCGCAAACCGGCGGCGAAGGTCATATCGATTTTAGCGTTTACCGGAATCTGTCCGATGCCGGGCAACTGGTACTCGACCGGGTCTTCGATGGTGATGATGTTGCGGTCGGGCGAATTGAGTTTGGACAGCGCTGTGTACAATGTAGTGGTTTTACCCGAACCGGTAGGGCCTGTTACCAGTATGATGCCGTGCGGCTGCTGAATGAGTCGCAGAAATTTCTTGTACTCGCTTTCCATGAATCCCAGGTCGGTAATCTGCAGCAACGTAGCCGAACGGTCGAGGAGACGCATAACCAGACGCTCGCCATGAGCGACCGGCAGTGTGTTGAGTCGGATGTCGATGTCTTTTCCGGCGATTTTGATGCGTATACGTCCGTCCTGCGGCAGGCGCTTTTCTGCGATGTTCAGGTTGCCCATGATCTTGACACGCGAAGTGATGGATGCCTGAGCCGCTTTGGGCGGACGGGTGACTTCGTACAGTACGCCGTCGACGCGCAGGCGCACCACCATGTCTTTTTCCATAGGTTCGATATGAATGTCGGAAGCGCCTTCACGTGTTGCACGCAGCAGCAGGTTGTTGACGAAGCGGATAATCGGCGCATCGTCGTCGGGGGCGGTGATAAGGTCGGTGATGTCGTCTTCTTCTTCGCCATCCGGGTTGAGCTTGTCTTTCTCCAGATCGCGTTCGCTGGCTTCCATATAGACATGGTTGATGGCGTTCAGTATCCGACCATAAGACGTAACCGATATGCGGATGTCGGCATTCATTGTAAGGCGCAGATCGTCCAGCGCGAAGAGTTCAAGCGGTTCAGATGTAGCAATATCGACTATGCCGTTTTCGCTCTTGAATGGTATGAAATGAAAGCGTTTTACGTAACCGATGGGTATGCGTTCGACCAGGTGAATGTCTATTTCCTTCGGAAGTTCCTGCAGGAAGGGCAGATCGAGTTGGGTGGCCAGCGCATGCGCCAGCTCGTCCTCGTTGATGCTCTTCTGCATGACAAGAATGTCTCCGATTCTGCCGTTGCGCTCAGCCTGTATGGCCAGCGCCGTATCAAGAAGATCCTGCGTCAGCCGTGTCTGTTTGAGTATAATCTCACCAATCAGCATGACGGATTACTCGCTTTCCTCTTCCGGTTTGTTGAACATGCGATCCATCAGTTCTTCAGCTTGCGGCTTTTCGATGGAGTCGCTGTTTTCTTCCGGCTCTTCTCCGGCTTCTTCCTCCAGAACCGGAGCTTCTCCTTCTACTGCTGTTTCATCTTCGATTGTTGCTGCATCGGCAGGAGTGGCTCCGATTTCGTAAACGCGATTCTTGCTCTCGGAGTTGAGGATAAGCTCTTCTTCCATTTCCTTGCGCTTCTTCTCAGCTTCGGCTTCCTGATCTTTGATCTTCTGGCGCATGGCTTCGACCGGACCGACCTTCTGATTATAGTCGATGTCGAACTCATAATCATCGTCGGTACCATAGAAGCGACGCAGGAATTCGTTGCGCTCGTCAATCTTGCGCTTGAAGACACGGCGGAAGTCATCCTCGTCTTCGATTACATGCGGGGTCAGGAATATCAGCAGATTGGTCTTTTCCTTAGAATCTTTGTCGCGGCGGAAGAGTCTGCCGAGAATCGGCAAATCGCCAAGGAATGGCACCTTCTCAGCGTCGTTGGTCTCACGATCTCTCAGGAGGCCGCCGATTACGATGGTCTGGTTGTCCTTCACTATTACGACGCTCTTGGCTGCGCGCTTGGTCGTGGTGGGGCCCAGTGTTTCGCTGATGGAAACCAGCTCGGTGATTTCCTGCTGGACTTCAAGGCGCACATAATCGCTTTCGGAAATCTGCGGCTTGATCTTCATTGTAAGGGCCACGTCCTGACGCTGAATGGAGAGTACCGGTCTGTTGTTCACGTCGCGGGCCTGACCTGTAATGAACGGCACATTGGAACCTACGATGATTTCGGCTTCTTCATTGTCGGTAGTTAAAATGTGCGGAGTCGAAAGTACGTTGGCGTCTGAGTTGGTCTGCAGCATCTGCAGGATCACGCCGAAAGAAGGAATCGAAACACCTTCAGCTACGATTCCTTCTGTGCCTTCAAGGTCGGGACCTTTGAGACCGACCGCCAGTCCCGAAAGGGTAGTGGGGTCAACCGCCAGCGGAGTCATAGTGCCCAGCGTGGTTGCGCCATAAATAGGAACAGTCTCGCCGCCGATATTTGCGGTAACACCGCCAGCCATAGCAAGACCCTGCTGATTGTCCTTCTTGAGCGTGATTTCCATAATAACGGCTTCAACGAAAACCTGGCGGCGGCGTATATCCAGTTGCTGAATAACCTTTTTTAAAGAATTGAAGTCTTTAGTTGAAGCGGTTATTACCAGCGAGTTCGTAGCCTTGTCAGCGTTGATTTTAACTTCACCCTCGAAGAGTTCTCCGCTGCCGCCCTTGGGGCCGACGCCTTTTTTGCCTGCTGCAGCACCAGTCTTACCAGCGATGCCAGTAAGGGTCTGCTGCATATCTTCGGCGTTGGCGTTTTCACAGTAATAAACATGAATCTGTCCGTCACCCGGAATGGGAACATCCAGACGGCTGATCATGTCCACGATTTTCGGCATGGCGTCACGGGGTGCAACAACGATGAGCTGGTTGGTGCGTTCATCGGCTATTACGTTTGAGATCATTACCGAAGAAGCCGAGGCTTCATTGCTTACTGAACCTGCCGCACCTGGGCGTCCTCTGGGGGCGGGCTTACGGCTGGTGGCCGCCGCGCCTTTGCCCTTGTCACCGAAAATGGTCTGGAGTTTGTCGGCGATTTCCTGTGCGTCGGCGTAATACACATCAATGACGTGTATGGCGTCGCGACCGCTGGGCAGGTCGAGTTCGTTGATTATCTTAACCATGCGGCGAATGTTGACCGATGTATCGGTGATGATGAAGGTGCTGGTGGGCTCGAAGGTGATGATGTCGCCGTTCTTGCCTTTTATTTTCTGTAATATCTTGTCAACGTCTGCCGTCTCGATGTGTTTGAGTTTGTATATGTAGGTTATCATATCGTCGGAGGCCGGAGTTTCACCGCCTTCGAGATAGGTCTTCATTGGGTTGGCCATGGCGTCTTTGCTGGCGATGATCTTGTAGAATTTGCCGACCTTAACCAATGCGATGTCGCGCGATTCGAGAACTGAAAGGAAAGCCTGCCAGGCTTCTTCACGTGTGACGGCGTTGGGTGATACGATGGTAATTTTGCCGCCCTTTACTTTATCCGACATGATGAAGTTGACTTTGAACTTCTCGGACATCAGCTTGATAAACTCGATCAGATCCTGATCGTAGTAATCGATTCTGTATTTTTCATCGCTCTTGAATTCGGAATATTTCTTTTCGGTATCTTCCGCAGTCGCAGCAGGTTCGCCGGCTTTTTCTCCCTGTCCGCCTTCAGCGCCAGCCGCCTCCTGACCCTGCAGACCCGGTCGCGCTCCGGATATGGGAGTACGCGGATTTACAGCGTTGGGATTGACGCCTGCGCCGCCCGGAACCGAGCCGCTCTGAACGTCACTGCTTCCGTTTACCATTCCGGGATTCTGTCCGCCTGGAAGCGGACGACTGCCGGTTTTAAGCGAAGGTGGTGGCAATACCAGGTTGCCGCCTCCGGGCTGCCCGTTGGGAGGCAGACCTTTCTGGGCTGCATTCTTGCGCCCGGCCAGCCTGTCTTTCATTATGTCTGCCGGGGTACGCTTTTTACCCTTCATCAGAGCCGCGGGGTCCGGGGCTTCCGCCGGCGCGACCTCTTCAGCAGTATTGCCTTCTTCAGTCTGCGCATAAATCACGCCGGGAAGAATCCAGGCAACCACAGCCAGTATGGCCAATGCTTTTGAAACAGATAAGACCGTTGAGCGCATCATGTCTCCTTTTACCATCTTCTTTTCGCGCTTTCACTGGATCGTATAATCAAGTGTTACGGGTTGACCGCGTCTGAGCAGGTTTATGGCGACGCGTTTTTCCGTTCTTAGTTTTGTATAAAGTTCAAGAGCCTTGTCGGGGCTCGAAAGCTCGTTTTCGTTAATCTTCTGAAGTATGTCTCCGTTTTTGATTCCGATTTTGCGATAAAGCGAACCGGGTTTGATGGAGTAGATTCTGAATCCGTTGCTCTTGCCGTCTTTGAAACTGGGAACCACACGGGCCTGAGTCATGAGCAGGTTTATATTGTCTATGGCTTTGTTTATTTCATCCTGAGAAATTATGTATTCGGTCTCACTTATTTTTCTGATGCCGTCGCCTCCATCCTCATCACCCTGGACTGCTTCTGTTTTGGCGATCTGGCCTTGTTCACCGTGGAAGAAACATTCGATTCGACCATTGTTGCGGACGAAAACTTTATGACGGAATACGCCTACAACATGTGCGTCGCCCACACCAAGTGACTGACGTACTTCAAACATCTGCGCCTTGCCGTTTATTTCGATGATGGCAAAGGAGCTTTCGGGGTTGGAAGAAACCATTGTGCCCATAAGCGTTCCTGTAATGCTGGTCGTGACGCATTCGCTGTCTTCACCATAGGCCAGAATATCTTCAGCCTCTGCTTCCACATCGCGTACTTCGACCTGGCTGTCATCCATTGCGGTTGGGGCAGTCGCCAGTCTTTCGCCGGTAAAAGGATTGATGCCGGCTTTGTGCTCGAATTTACGCGCATTATCCTCATTGCGCTGCCTGGGCTGTACGTTTTTCTGTTCCACCTGCTGGGGTTCGCTGTAAAGCACTTCACCCAGGTACAGATTCGTGGTTTTCGCCGCCATATAGCTGCACAGCGCAATGGTTACCAGATTCAGCGTCCAGAAATATTTTTTTATATAAGCTTCCATACTCGCCTCTCGCTCTTTTTTCGAGCGGCCCGCAGATAAAATTATCTCGATGCCTCATATAGCAACTTTCGTGCCTGAAATGTGCTGCAATAAAACGCCAGTAAATACAGGCACTAATGCTGTGAGAGTAAAAAGATGTTTATCTCTTTGGCTTCTTTTAGCAGGGCTGACCTCTGAATGGGGCACTATCCATTATATGGCTGGACATTTTGTCAATTTGCTTCTCAGTCTTTCAGCAGAAGGGACAATTTGTCAAATGCGAAAACCGCGCCTGAAAAATACTCACTTTTCAGACACTTTGCACCTTCAGGGCGGGTTGTCGGGTAAAAATGGATTTATTCCTGTTAAATCTTCCCGCCGGTATTGACTTTTCCATAATAAATACAAGAATAAAGATATAGGGAGGGCGAGATGAAGGATAAAAAATTAGAAAAACTGCTTAAGCTGATTGCACAGGGTGCAGATTTGAACGAAGCCGATCTGTCCGGAATGGACTTCTCTGGTGAAAATCTGCGTGGAGCCGATTTTTCGGGTTCGAAGCTTCTGGGGTGTGATTTCAGAAATTCCAACTGCTCATGCGCCAATTTCGAAAGTTGTGATCTGACTGGCTCTAACTTCGAAGGCGCAGATATGCGCTATGCAAATTTTAACGAGGCCAAGCTTGGTTCTACAATATTCGAAAATAAGGATCTGTTCAAAATAACAAAAATACACCAGGAGCCGCAGGAGGGTGGCAAATCCGGAAAGGCTAAGAAAAAGCCTTCGAAATAAAGCTGTAATAGATATTTGATTGTTCTAAATTGCTGAATAGACTCTATTTGTTTTTGCAAGCAGTGTTTTAAGCTTTTCTCTGACTTCGTCGGACACGTCAATGAACTTTATCCCCATCTTTGCGTGTTCTTCAATTCTTGCCCAGACAACTTCGCCCCTCAATTCCACTACTTCATCCTCTTCGGGAAAATTAATGGACATCTCGACAATTGAGCCGACTTCCTCTACCAGTGGTGCGCTGATGCTGACTCCGCCCAGTGAGATGTTTTCGATAGCATGGAAGAGCAACACCTTATCCGATGTGTTGTAATCAAGATAAGCGTTGGCTTCTATTCTCGGGTATTGTCTTTTTTCCTGATCTTTTTCGTCGTCCACGTTCACTGTCAGCCCCTTTTCAGGCATATCCCATCAATTGAATATAATAAGGTAAAATGCCTATCAAGAGCAAGCTTTTAATCCCATACGGAGTTTATTCTTCATTATCTCCGCCGAAATCTTCTTCTCCCTCGCCATGGAACTGCCCCATTTTGCGGTAGATAGTTCGGGTGGCGACTCCAAGAACCTGCGCTGTGAGCTTCTTGTCCCCTCCGGTACGATGCAGTGTTTCCAGAATGACTTTGCGCTCGATTTCCTCAAGCGGAATTCCGAAGGGAATTCGTATTTCGCCTTTAAGATCCTGTTCCTGCGGAATCTCATCAAAAAGATCGCCCGGCTCTATGTATTCACCTCGACTCAAAACTACGGCTCGTTCGATGCTTTTTTCAAGCTCCCGGACATTGCCGCGCCATTCTCTTGTGACCATTATTTCCATTGCTCGCGGTGAAAAACCACGTGACTCTTTTTTGTTCTTCAAACAATATTTTTCAAGGAAATGTCTTGCAAGAAGAGGAATATCTTCGCGACGCTCCGAAAGCGGCGGCAGGTTTATGGCGATTACATTAAGTCTGAAAAAAAGGTCTTCCCGGAACCTGCGGGCTTCGATTTCGTTTTTCAGGTTTTTGTTTGTTGCAGAGATGATGCGGACATCAACCTTAATCGGTTGAGTTCCTCCCACCCGCTCGAATTCCCCGTTCTGTAAAACCCGCAACACCTTAGCCTGAATTGACGGGCTCATGTCACCGATCTCATCCAGAAACAGTGTTCCGCCATCGGCGGCTTCAAAGCGACCTTCTTTACGGGAGATCGCACCGGTGAAGGCACCTTTTTCGTGACCGAAAAGTTCGGTTTCCAGAATGCTTTCGGGCAGGGCGGCACAGTTGATGGGGACAAAAGGACCGCTGCGTCCCGACATTTCATGGATGGCGCGTGCAAAAAGTTCTTTGCCGGTGCCACTGTCGCCGTGAATGAGTATGGTTGCAACAGACGCAGCTGCCTGTCGCAGAATTTCCATTGGTTTGGCCAGGGCGGAACTGTTTCCTATTATTTCCACTCCGACGCCCATGAAGCGCTTGAGCTGTTCCTTCAGGCGCTTGTTTTCTTCCATCAGATTAACTCTGTCGATAGCCCGTTCGATGGTTCTGATTACCTCAACCCGTCTGATTGGTTTAGTAATGAAATCATATGCGCCAACCTTCATGGCCTGAACAGCAGTTTCTACGGTTCCGTATGCGGTCATAAGCACTATTTCAGTATTAATTCCAAGCGCTTTCGTCGCTTTCAGCAAGTCCATTCCGTCTACGCCACCCGGCATTATAAGGTCGGTCAACATCACTGTGTAAGACTTCTGACGAAGTTTTTCGAGCGCCTCCTTGCCTTTTGTCGCAGTATCGACTACATATTTTTCACGCTCGAAAATACGTCTGAGAGATTCCAGATGTTCGATTTCGTCGTCTACAATGAGAATGCGTTTTTCTGGCTCGCCCATATGGCTGACTCCGCTCTGGCAGATAGTAAAGCAATAAGATATTGCTTTGCTTCTACCATATAAAAACAGGCGGGGCAAACTTGCTTATTCTTTGTTTTTTTTCGTTGTCCTTGAAATGGAAGTGTGGTAGGTTTTACCGGACGTATTTATAACCGGAACATTATATACGTGATCCAAGAGGATTGGCTTTAAGGAGGTATTGATGTTTGTGGACAAGATCCGTGTCCCGCAGTTAAGGGTGGCGCTGGGGCTTCTGGGAGTGTTCACCATCGTTGTGGCGGCGCTCAGTTGCAGCGAGCATCGTTTTACACCGGTGGCCGACGTAGAAGTTTACCCGGCAGTACTGGAGTACGAAGTTCAGAATGCAGCCGAATACGATAAGACGGTGGTCATCACCAACAAAAGCGTATCGGCCAAGCTCGATATTTACGAGCTCGAATTCACGGATGTCAACGACGTTTCGTTGATGGACGACCGTGATGAAGACGCCGTAAACGAGTCGGTTGATGATCAGTCTGCCGAGCTGGATGAACTCCAGGCCACAGACGTCAACGACGAATCAGTAAAAATCAACTACTCGTGGTTCCCGGGTGGTCTGGCTTCCGACGTTTCCTGCGTTGAAGACAACGACTGCAACTGCGTCACCTCTGATGGCGGTTATTGCACTACCGAATACACCAACGATGATGGCGAAGTCATCACCATCAAACAGCAGCAGATGGGCCGACTCTTCAAGTGCGGAGAAAACCCGTTCAGCCCCTCGGCCACCAAGAAATTCTGCGTAGCCGAATATCGCTATTTCAACAATACCGGAAAAGTCAACAAGGCTTTCTGGGGCGGCAAAACCTCGAACTCCTGCGATCCCGGCACAGAGGATAGCTGTTCACGTTACGGCGCCGAGTATATCTGCGATGCTGAAACAACCAACTGCAAATCCGACATCCGCCTGAGCTTCTCGGTTGAATACGATCTGCAACGTCTTGTAAACGTAAAACCCGGCGATCTTTCTGATGACGAAAATGCCGCCGTATGGCGTGCTGCGGAATATGATGGTGAAGATACCGGACTCTGCCTGGTTGACTCTGAAGGCAAGATTCTGGACGAGCCGGTTATCCTCTATGGCCTCAACCGTTGCGACCAGATCGCTCTTAAAGAGGGTATCGGTGACGCCGATGTCGCTAATCCTCTGCGCCTCAAGGCTATTGATGACGAGAGCGTAGATTCGAGTTACGCGCTTTATCCTCAGGCTCAGGCCAACTACCGCCTGATGGCGACCGATTTCGAATACGACCAGGCCAAGTTCCTGGCCTTCTGCAACAATCCTTCCGAGCGTATTACGCACAACAATATCGTTCTGGACGATCCTATCGATATGTCAGTTTCGTGCTATAACGATGAGGGCGAATTCAAGAAGGATCTCCTTTCCATTGAACCCTCGATGATAAAGCTCGACAAACTGCCGGTACGTCTGGTTTATGAACCGGATCAGGGATATGAAGCCAACGCCACTCTGACTGAGAAAAACTTCACCATGAAGATCAGAAACTCAGCCCGTTCCGGTGGCGAAGAAGCTTATGCCCGTACTGTCAACATCAAGGTAAACGAGAACCCCGGTGGTCCTCCTATTCCGGTCTGCGAAGCCAGCAAAGAAGAGCCTGAACCTCTGGATCAGATTCATCTCGACGCCCGCAATTCCACGTCGCCCTTCGGTGAAGCCCGCAAGCCCTTCAGTTATTACTGGGAGTGGGCTCCGGGTGGAAAACCGGCTCATGCTACCGACGTGCGTCTTATCAAGGCTACTTCCGGCTTTGATGATGACCCGGCTACATCCGTTGTTACCGGTTCGTGGAGCAAAGAAGGCTTCCCGAAAATCAAATTCCCCGTCGGTGGTCGTTATATCGTTCGCGTAAAAGTACGCGACGTCAGCCAGGTTGAGTCCGGCCCCAGCGCCGAATGCCCGAAATGCGAAGAATGGGCCTACTGCAACCTGAATGTCAGACCTAAGGAAAAACTGCACGTAGAACTCCTGTGGCTCAAAGGTGATTACGTCGATCTCGACCTCTTCCTGGTTCGTGAGCGCCCGGATGGTACGTTCTCCATCTCCAGTGCTTTCCAGGACAAACCGGATGTAGACGATCCTGTCATGGGTCAGTGCGAAACTGACAGGGATTGTCAGGGCCACTTTGCCTGTGGCGACTCCGGTTTCTGTGAAAACGCCTGTGACACAAACGAGCAGTGTGCTGCTATCAACCCGGCCTGGTATTGCAACACTCAGAAAGAGTGTGCAGTTCAGGATTCCGGCATAATTGAGTGTGAAACGGATGCAGACTGCGGTACTTACTTCTGCAACCCAGCAAAAATCGGAAGTGCTGGTTATAAGATGATCTGCACTACTCATCCTAGAGATTCGGTAAACGACACCTGTTACTTCATGAATACCGAGCCGCGCTGGGGCGAGTACGAAACGCTTGAACGTGGCTGCAATGGAGATGCTGACTGCACCGGCGGCGCAACGGATATTCCGTTTACCTGTGGTGCCGGCGATGTCTGCGACTTCTCCTGCACAAGCTCTCTTGAATGTCTGACCGCTTCCTCTGAATACATCTGTGATGTGGACGCTGCCAACCCGGTATGTATCGGCAACAGCCTTGAAGATGACCCGACTCTCGACATCGATGACGTTGACGGTTGGGGCCCGGAGAATATTTCTCTTAAAGAGCCCGCGCCCGGTCGTTATCGAATTGTTGCGCGCTTGTACTCCGATAAGAATGATGTTCTTTCGGCTGATACGCCTAACTCCTCCGTGTCTGCTTATGTTCAGATCTTTATTAACGGAGAAATAGCGCTGGCGAACGAATTGTCCACCGAATTTATTGAGACCGGCACCTACTGGAAAGTCGCCGATATCGACTGGACCGTAGAGCCGGATCCCGAAGATTCGAGCAAAGTTAAAGCCGACGGCAAAATCACTCCGTTGTGCGCCGGCTGGACGCTTACCGAATGTGTCACCAACGATGAATGCAAAGAATGGTTCGGAGACAGCTACACCTGCGAAGAACGCAATTATGGCGATTGGTGCTCTAACTGCATAGGCTCGACCTTACCGCAGGATTGCGATCCGCGCGCAACATGCACTAACGACGGCGAATGCGCCAGCTTTGGCAGCGGCTACACCTGCGTGGGACTCACCGGCAGTTTCTGCACTTGCCAGGGCTCCAATCCTTATACATCTTTCGATGACAACCCCTATGCCAACCCGTTCATCTCGGAGACCGGCGGACGTTTCATCCCGACCGATCCTGTTGATCCGCGTTCGATCTGGTGCGACGCGCCTACAGACAAATACAACGACACTGACAGTTGTTCGACTCTGTATCAGGAATAAGAGCGCTAATTCGATTCAAGCGAAAAGCCCCGCCGATGTGCGGGGCTTTTCTTTTATAAGAAAAGATGCTGACTAGCAGTAGGTTGGTGTAAAGATATCAACCGATATGAACTCCTGTTTCCTGATTAGTCCACGGTTTCGTAAAGTGACTGTTTCCCGAAAGTGCTGAGGAGAAAATCGCAGATTTTCGTCTCGAAGCATGAGGGAAACGCGCCGCCATACACTTCGAGACGGCGCTTTAAAGCGCCTCCTCAGTGCAGGCGGAGGTGATTTCGATAACTTGCCCCAAAAATAAAATATTCACCAAACCGGGGACTGCTCAGCTCTGGTTGTGTGCTGGAATTGTATTTATTTGGTCGAAGATTGAATACTGGTTTGTTTGTGGATGAATGAGGTTATCCCCGTCATTTAGAGAGCAGCGATGGGGTCAGTTTTAACAAACTGTAACTGGTATTTATCGTGGGCTTAGCTGCCCGGGAGAATCAATTTGTTGGAAGAATATTTATACTTTGTGATCAGATGGTAGTGTCGCTGTAAAGATCGTGCCGCCTTCTTCACGGTCTGCAAATGTGATTGAACCGCCGTGTTCGACAATAATCTGGTTTGCAATGGCGAGTCCCAGTCCGCTGCCGTTCTGCTTGGTCGAGAAGAACACTTCGAAAATTCTATCGCGCACTTCTTCCGGTATGCCGTGGCCCTGATCGGCTACGTGTACTCTTATTTCTTCTTCAGTCTCTTCAGTCGATATCTCTATGCCGGCACCTTTCGGACTGGCTTCCCCTGCATTCTTTACCAGATTAAGGAAGGCCTGGACGATCAGATTTTCGTCCACTTCACAGAGAAGCTTTTCTTTCTGCGGTTTGAACACGCACGTCAGTCCGTTCTGAGCAAACTCCGGCTCCATGAAATTAATAAGCTCACCCAGTGTACGGTTTATATCCGTTAAGCTCTTTTCCGGTTTGGGCATGCGCGCAAATTTGAGGTATTCGCCGGTTATGTCGCGCAGACGCTCTATCTGTTTGATGATGGAGTTGATAAGGCTTACGGATTCTTCGCGGTTTGTATGCTCTGACAGGATCTCTTCCTGCAGCATCTCGGCGTTCAGACTGATGCTCGAAAGTGGATTACGCACTTCGTGGGTGATTCTGGCGGCCATCTGTCCGACCGCCGCCATGCGCTCAGCCATGTTCAGGCGCTCTTTCATCTCCAATTCGTCGGTTACGTCTTCGCCTAAAATCAGGATGCCGCGCAGTTGTTCTTCCTCCAGAAAAGGCACAGCCGTGAAACTGATACGTCGCAACGAGCCTTCGGAATCATGCATGGCGACGGCATACCTGGAGACGGGCACTTTCTGAGTAATGACCCGTTCGAAATCCAGCTTGTCACCCAGTGTGCCTTCGCCAACCGGAAGTTCTCTGACTGAGTTGCCTTCATGTGCTGAAATCTTCTCAGAGCCCCACAGCATGCGGGCGCGCGGGTTTGCTGTAGTCAGACGACCTTTTGTGTCGGTAACCAGAACGCATGACCATAGCGTTTTTATAATGTTCTCGTAATGTATTTTAAGGTTATTGAGATCTGCGGCTTTATTGGCCAGCTCGTCTCTCTGTGAAACCAGTACGCGGTCTCGCTCCGCCAATGATTGCCGCATTCGGTCGAACTCTTTTGCCAGTCGACCAAGCTCATCGCCTGAATTTACGCCGACGCTGCCGCCATATTCGCCGCGACCGATTCGCACTGCCGCCTCTGTCAGGCGCCGTATGGGTTTAAGCAGAAAGACCGAAATTGTGGTCAGTGCCAGACCAACCAGTAAGGCGGAAAGAGTCAGAAGTATATAGGCCCATTGCGCCCGGTCGGATTGTCCTTCGACCCACAGAACGCTTCTTGAGATCTGATCGTCGAGATATAAAGAGAGCCTCTTGATGGATTTTGATATGGCTGTTTCCTGAAGCCCGATAGCCTGAACTTTTTTCTGGATCTCGTCCAACTCTGCATTTTCTTCCGAGAGCTTGATGTATTCTTCGATCTGCTCGGCATACTTCTCCTGTTGCTTTTGTATGGCCAGCAGTTGCTCTTTAGTCTTCTCCAGAAATTCGCGCTGCTTCTTATCCTGTGTGACCAGCAGCATCTTGTCGCAGTGTGCCATACCGCGAACAACGTTCTGTCGTGCAATTTTAGGATAATAATTTCCCAGCATCCTTATAAGTACACGTTTGACGCGGGCTTCATCCGCTTCCATTACGCGCTCGACTGCGTTCTGGTGGTTTTTTTGCGATGTTTCTATCTGAGCGGATATCTGCATGAGAGGCAAATAACCTTCGTTTATGCGGTATAATGCTTTCGTGGTAGCCTTCATCCGCTGATTGCCGAAATAAGACACTCCGGCGAACAGAATTAATATGGCCGAGAAGAGCAGAATTATTTTGGTTACTATTGAAAGTTTCATTCTGAATATTTGTTTTTTCCACAAAATTAGTGTAAACATATCAAATATACCTAGCTGCTGCAAGGTATCAACCGTTAAAGAAAGCGTATTTCCGGGGCACTCAAAATCTAAAAAAGATTTATTGACACCCACAATGAAATTAGATAGGGTGAGGCGAATTTACCTTCAATGTAAAGGTATAATAGCTTTTCAAAGTTTAATATATTCTTTGCTCAGGCAGAAAAAAGGAGGGTTTGAAAAAATGAGAAAGGCTAATCTGGCATTGAGCGGCGCTCTTTTCCTGGTTTTGTCGATGTTGTTTGCCATCGGTCTGGTGGTTTCCGCTTGTGAGCCCGATCCGCCTCCGCCCGAACCGGAGTGCGATGACGATCTGGATTGCCCGGCAGATAAGCTTTGCCAGGCCGGCAGATGCGTCACCAGAGCTCCTAAAGAAGCTCCTCCCGAGTGCTACAGCAACGCCGACTGCCCGGATAACAAGATTTGTGTCGCCGGCAAATGCGTAATTGAATGCCAGTCCGACAGTGACTGCCCGAATGGCAAATCCTGCATCAACAATCGTTGCGTCGATGCTGGTTGCAAGGTACCCGTTGTTTACTTCGATTTCGATCAGTATTATCTGACCTCCGAAGCTCAGAGCACCCTCAGAGCCAACGCTGGCTGTCTGAAGGAGTTCAAGAGCAAGACCATCGTTATTGAAGGTCACTGCGACGAACGCGGCACCGCCGAGTACAACCTGTCGCTGGGTCAGAAACGTGCTCAGGCCGTACGTGATTTCGTAGTAGATCTCGGAATCGATCCGGCTGCTATCAAGATTATCTCCTACGGTGAAGAGCGTCCCGCCGAGTACGGCAGCACCGAAGCCGCTTGGGCTAAGAACCGCCGTGCTGAAGGCAAGATTGAATAGTCATCGCTTTGATGAATAAGCTTTCTTGAACGACTCCCCCTCGCCTCAGGCGAGGGGGAGTTTTGCTAATGAGGGTAATGAAATGTCATTGAGAGCTTCGACTGTACTGATCGCGCTTCTTTCAATTCTGCTTCTGCCGGCCTGCATAATGACCAAGGCTGACGGCGATAAGCTGAAGCAGGAATTGCTGACAACCAACGGTCAATTGGAAAGCCTGGAAAAAGATTACGGTCAGAAGAGCGAAAAGCTTGATCAGACTGTAACTCAATTACAGAGCGAACTTGATCAACTGAAGAAGCACTCTCAGCAGACTACTGCCAGCGATCACGTCGAGCTGGATCGCATAAGCCGCGACATACTCATGCTTACCGGTATGATCGAAAATCAGGGTTATGAGCAGCAGCAGTATTCGCTGAAGGTTCAGGAAAAGATTGACGAGCTTATTCAGCGCCTGTCCGTTGTCGAAGCCAAGCTCAATATTACTCCTCCTGGAGAAAAGCAGAAAGGTGCAGCAGGTGGAGCCGCTGGCGGCGGTAATAAGACTGCTGTTGCAGCAGCGGACACTCCGACCAGTGACGACCCGAAAGAACTCTACAGGCAGGCTCGCAAGCTGATAAGCGAAGGCAACACCGTCGATGGCCGCCGCATGTTTGTAGTATTCATCCAGAAATTCCCTGATCATCGCCTCACTGACGACGCTCAGTATTGGATCGGCGAGAGCTATCTGAACGAAAGAAACTTCCATCAGGCTGTTATGGAATTCCAGAAGGTCGTCGATAAATACAAGAAGACCGGCGACATGATAGCTCCGGCTCTTGCCAAGCTGGGCGACAGCTTTAAAATGCTGGGCATGAACGAAGATGCCAAGCTTTTCTATCAGGAGGTCATCGCCCAGTATCCCAAGAGTGATTCCGCCGAACGTGCCAGAAACGCCCTTAAAAAAATGAAATAATATTCGACGCCTGGGAGAAATTTTATATGACCGTCAAAAAAACCAAAGAACCGGCCTTCCAGCATGTAATCGCCAGGCTTGAAGAGATCGTCTCCCGCATGGAAAGCGGCGATCTGTCGCTGGAAGAATCGCTGGAGATCTTCAAGGAAGGCGTGGAACTCGTCAAGAAAGGTTCTCGCCGTCTGGATGAAGTCGAAAAACAGGTTTCGATTCTGATGAAGGATGTTTCCGGTCAGGAAATCGAAGTCCCCTTCGATGACGATGGTGGCGATGAAGAAGAGTGAATTTAAAAGCACTGCAATAATATCTTTAACGGAACCCGGCTTATACCAGCCGGGTTTGTTTTGAACATGACACTGGATAACGCAAAGAAGAAAAAAATACGCATCGATCAGTTGCTGGTTGAGCGCGGTCTGGTTGAAAGCCGCCAGCGCGGGCAGGCGCTGCTTATGGCTGGGCAGGTGTTGGTAAATGATATGCCTGTTACCAAAGCCGGGCAGATGATTGCCGAAGATGCAGCCTTGCGTATCAAGGGCGATGATAACCCTTATGTGTCGCGTGGCGGTCTAAAGCTTGAAGGTGCGCTGGCTCATTACGGCATCGAACCGCAGGGTTGGGTCTGCCTGGATGTGGGTGCCAGCACCGGCGGTTTTACTGATTGTCTGTTGCAGAAGGGCGCTGCTAAGGTCTATGCGCTGGATGTAGGTACTAACCAGTTGGCCTGGAAACTCAGGTCTGACCCACGTGTGGTTTCCTGGGAACAGATGCACGTCAACAAACTCAGCCCTGAACACATCAGTGAAAAGCTGGACCTTATTGTAACGGATGTTTCCTTTATATCGCTGACGCTGGTGATACCTTATCTGATACCCTTAATGCAATCCGGAGCGCGCTTGCTGGCTATGGTCAAACCACAATTTGAAGTCGGCAAGGGCGAAGTGGGGAAGGGCGGTGTGGTGCGCGAAGAAGAACAGCAGCTTGAAGCTGTTGCTAAAATCGAAGCTTTTCTTAAAGAGCGTGGTTTCACCCCTGAACCTGTCTGCCCAGCACCAATTCAGGGCCCCAAAGGCAACCAGGAATACTTCCTTTTTGTGAACCGCTAATACTCGCCATTCTATTCACAATAGTAAATTTCATCGTCAATTACCATTTTAGCCTGGTTGGGGATGCAAAGATGAATATCCTCGACAATGGCGCCTTCAAGCAGCATGCGCTCGATGCTTTCGTAGCGATGAATAAAGGTTGCCACTGCGCTTTCGCCAGCTTCCAGTAATTCGATTGTATGAAAGTAATCGACAATTCCAGGGCCGGGCCGGCTGAAATCGGACTCCGGCAGAAAAGCTTCGTCTCTGCCCTCTGTTTTATACTGGCTGTGCAACTGGAGGTTATCCAGCGAAGCATCCCCATTGTTTTTTACTTTAATACTCACTGTGATTTCGCCTGTTGTGCAGTCGAACTCGGTTGTTGCAGATAATTCAGCCGGGCAATCATTATTACACTCAAGCTCGTCATTTATGCACACCCAGCCATCCGGCAGGCTTTCTTTATCCTCACCGCAGGAAAATAGAAGAATTGCTGATACCAGCATGATAATTGGAACTGAAATTGATCTGTGAATTCTCATTTTCACCTCCATTAAACGTCCTGAAGAGTATATTTGCGATTATCATGCCAAAGCCGATGCTCATTGAATTTTATCCGTTTCCATTGCCAACTAATTGCAAGATACGGACAATTATGTCAGGAAATGACATGAATGTCGCTGTCTTACATTCTGGCGTTCGGCAAATAACCAATAAATACAGGGGATAAGTATGTTGGCAGGAACATTGCAACAAATGTTTACAGTAGGACAAATTACACAAAAAACACGATGATGCATGACATGGATGACATGGTGGCCAAATCAATTCTGTGGATGCTCTTGGTGGTGACCATAATTGGGCTGCTGTCAGGTGATAAGAACTTTGCGGATAAAATCAGGAAACGTCATGACCGGGAAAAAGGAGGAACGCCATGAGAAAAGGTATGTGGAAATCCGTCTTTGCAATGATGTTTTTAGTGCTGATCTTTTCGGTATCTTCGTGTGGCGGTAATGATGATGGCTCATCAAATGAGGCTGCAGAGGGCGAAGGAGAAGGAGAGGGCGGAGGCGAAGGAGAAGGAGAGGGCGAGGGAGAAGGTGAAGGAGAGAGTGAGGATGAAGGCGAAGATGATGGCAATGACGAAGAAGGTTGGGAAGGAGAAGGAGAGTGTGAAGACGAAGGCGAGAGCGAAGGAGAGGGTGAGGGCGAGAGCGAGGGCGGAAATGTGGATGGAGAAGGTGAAGGTCAGAATCCGCTTGTTGATGGAGATAGTGATGCTTCCTCCGTCGATGGCGATGCGGAGGCTGTAGAATCTGATGATGACGTTGAAGACAGCGAGGATATGGAAGAACTTGTCTGTCCGCAATCGCAGGAACCGCATGTGCTCTATATGTCAGCCGATGATTCAAACTCTCAGGCGTCTCCGGTATATTGTAAAAGTCTCATCGAGAATGGACAGATTGTATATCCGGGCTACGTTCGCATTTACGAGTTTCTTAACTATTACGATCTGTCCTACGATAATCCGTCCGACAAGCCCGCTCAGGTTGGCATAAGGATGCATCCTATGGCGGAAGAAGAAGGCAAATACAGCCTCCTGCTTTATGCTCAGGGAAGAAAAATTGACGCCGATCAGCGTCGCCCCATGAACATTGTTTTTTCTCTCGATAACTCCGGAAGCATGTCGGGCTACGGTATCGAGATGACACAGGCTATTCTGCGTGAAATAGCTGCAGTTCTGGTCGAAGGCGATATCGTTTCGGTGGTCAAGTGGAACAACGAACAGCAGGTAGTGCTTGATTCTCATGTCATAGAAGGAAAGAACGACGCTACGCTTCTAGCTCTGGCGTCTTCAATTTCAGCTTCCGGTTCAACCGACCTGCACGGCGGTTTGGTGCGCGCCTACGAGATTGCCAGGAAAAACTTTTCGGCAACCCGCATAAACAGGGTAGTCATTATCTCCGACGGTGGCGCCAACACAGGAGTAACTGATATTGAAATTATTTCAGCGGCAGCCCAGGATTCGGAAGCCGGTCAGGAAGGCATCTATATGGTTGGTATCGGCGTGGACGACAGCCCATCGAGTTACAACGAGGACCTGATGAATATAGTTACGGATGCAGGCAAAGGCGCTTATCTTTACATCAACGATGCCGATGAAGCGCACCGTATGTTCGGTGTACCTGACAGGTTCCTTGCCAACATGGAAGTCGCTGCCCGCAATGTTCGCATGGAATTGACCATTCCCTGGTATATGCTGATTGATGAATTCCACGGCGAACAGATTTCCGAAAACCCGGAAGAAGTGGAACCGCAGCATCTGGCCCCCAATGATGCCATGAGTTACCACCAGTTCATTCAGGCCTGCGACGCCAGTCTTGTCAGCTCTGAGGATAAAATAAAAGCCAAAGCCACTTTCGAGGATCCCATCACTCGTCAACCTCTGTCAGAAGAGCTTGAAATGAACATTTCCGAACTCCTGGCCGCTGATAACACTATTCTCAGCAAAGCGGATGTAATTGTGGCTTTCGCAAAATCGCTGATCGAAATCGGCAAATCCCCATGGGAGCCGCAAGCCTGCGAAATTCTGAATGACACCATCAATCTGATTGATTCTTATGCCGACGAATCAAACGACGATGAAATTAAGGAAATAGGAACACTGGCCAACACTTATTGGTACAATTTATTCTGCGAAGATCCCGAAGAAAGGGACAACAAAGCACGCAAAATTGTTTTGATGTGCAAATAAAGGCGGACCTCCATAAAAAAGCCCTCCCAATCGGGAGGGCTTTTGCTTTTTTTGCTGGTAGGGCTGATGGGACTTGAACCCATACGGCGCAAGCGCCAACGGATTTTAAGTCCGTTGTGTCTACCGATTCCACCACAGCCCCATGAAGTTCAGTTACTTCTTAAGGTTGTAGAAGGACGCCTTACCGAGGAATCTGGCCTGTGTACCCAGTTCTTCTTCGATTCTTAAGAGCTGGTTGTACTTGCAGATACGGTCGGTTCTGGAGGCCGAGCCGGTCTTGATCTGGCGTGCATTGGTGCCGACTACGAAATCCGCGATGTAGGCGTCTTCGGTTTCGCCCGAACGGTGCGAAACAACGGCGGTCATGTTGTTGGTCTTGGCCAGTTCGATGGCGGCCAGGGTCTCGGTTACGGTGCCGATCTGGTTCAGCTTGATAAGGATCGAGTTGGTTACGCCCAGTTCTATTCCTCTCTGCAGACGGCGCGTGTTGGTGACGAAAAGATCGTCGCCCATAATCTGGATCTTCGAACCCAGTTCTCTGGTCAGGTGCTTCCAGCCATCCCAGTCGTCTTCGGCCAGGCCGTCTTCAAGTGAAATGATGGGGTATTTTTCGACCCATTTTTTATAGAAAGCGGTCAGCTCTTCAGAGCTGAATTTTTCGTTGGTCGACCATTTGAAGACGTATTTGCCTTCCTTCTCGTCATAGAAACTGGAGGCTGCGGAATCCAGAGCGATGTAGATGTCTTCGCCCGGCTTGTATCCGGCCTTTTCGATGGCCTGAAGGATAACTTCGATGGCTTCTTCGTTGGATTTGAGGTTCGGAGCGAATCCGCCTTCATCGCCTACTGAAGTAGCATAACCTTTGCTGCTGAGCACCTTCTTGAGATTGTGGAAGGTTTCAGCACCCATCTGCAGCGCCTGCGAGAAGCTCTCGGCACCTACGGGCATAATCATGAACTCCTGGATGTCGACGTTGTTGTCCGAGTGGGCGCCGCCGTTGAGGATGTTCATCATCGGGACAGGCATTATGCAGGCTGCGGCTCCGCCGATATAGCGGTAAAGCGGCAGACCGGAAGCTTCTGCGGCAGCGCGGGAGGCGGCCATTGAAATGGCAAGAATAGCGTTGGCGCCCAGCTTGCCTTTGTTGTCGGTGCCGTCCAGTTCGATCAGGAACTGGTCCAAAGCGGCCTGATCGCTGACATCCATGCCTTCGATGGACGGGGCGATGATGTTGTTGATATTGGCAACGGCCTTGGTGACGCCTTTGCCCATCCAGGCTGTACCGCCGTCACGAAGCTCTACGGCTTCGTAGATGCCGGTGGAAGCGCCAGACGGAACGGCGGCGCGACCGAAAAATCCGCTGGAGGTGTAGATGTCCGCCTCGACGGTGGGATTGCCTCTAGAATCGAGAATTTGACGTCCAATTACTGCTACGATTTCTGTCATCCTCTTCTCCTGCGTCTTGCTATACGTTTACTTGTTCTGGTCGAACCGGCCTGTTCAACAGAACGAACTCTTCCTGCTGCTATTTCACGCAAGGCCACTGTGGCGGGTTTGTTCTTGGGTGCATCAACAAGGGGATCATCATTGTCCAGCAACTGGCGGGTGCGTTTGGCGGCCAGGTGAACCAGCGCGAATCGGTTGTTGACTTTTTCCAGACAATCTTCGACTGTTACTCGTGCCATGCTTTTTTCTCCACTGACTATTTTAAGCAGTCATTAAAAACAGAAATTCAACGAAATACTAAAGATTACTGACAGGAATGCAAGTGAAAAATTGATTATTTAGAGCTTCCGGCTGCATAGTAAGCAGCCCCCGGTTTTACATAGAGCCTGTTTCCCGAAAGTGCTGAGGAGAAAATCGCAGATTTTCGTCTCGAAGCATGAGGGAAACGCGCCGCCATACACTTCGAGACGGCGCTTTTGAGTGCCTCCTCAGTTTGGGCAGAGGTAAATCTGATAACCTGCCGGAAAAACAAAATACATTTCTCCAATTACGCGAAATAATTTCAGTTTGCAGCCGCAGTTATCTTAAGAAAAGTCTTTTTATATCGTTGGGTTTATAGCCTGCAATTTTACCTTCAGGCGTTAAAAGCAGGGGTGTGTCCCAGTGACCGGCGCTGATGCGCTTCAGTTCGTCCAGACTTTGCGGATTTGTGTCTATATTGAGGATTTTCACCTTTATGTCCATCCTAGCCAGCAGATCTATGGTGAGATCGCATTCGCGGCAGTTCTCCGACACAAAGAGGCGGGCTTCCGGCTTGGAATTTTCGTTTGTGATGACGCGCTGGCTCTCGACGGTCTCCTCGATTAC
>Ga0172375_10003397_pt1 | contig 24156 bp, 21 predicted proteins | sample LakKiv1m_FD_114537 | JGI IMG/M metagenome (GOLD analysis project Ga0172375, IMG submission 114537) | Freshwater microbial communities from Kabuno Bay, South-Kivu, Congo - kab_092012_11.1m | ecosystem: Environmental > Aquatic > Freshwater > Lake | place: Democratic Republic of the Congo... | reverse complement strand
GACTACGTGTAATTGACAAACAACTAACAACACGGAGGACAAAAGTCTTAATCCCCTTACGGTCGGGTCATTCATTCTGACCTCTATTTCCATCCACAGGATGCATCAAACTTGCCGCCGTCTTAATCCCCTTACGGTCGGGTCATTCATTCTGACTTCATTTTTTCCCTGAACGCCTTAACGAACCGTTAAAGGTGTCTTAATCCCCTTACGGTCGGGTCATTCATTCTGACGATTAACAAATCGCGTGACGATTTATCCCAGTGATAAGGGTCTTAATCCCCTTACGGTCGGGTCATTCATTCTGACATTTATGTTGATCAGAACGCCCCGGCCACCGTTGCAGATTTGTCTTAATCCCCTTACGGTCGGGTCATTCATTCTGACAGCGTCTTCTGCATCCTCCTGATTTTCATCGCCTCTGTCAAATAATTTCCGTAACCATCCCAAATATACATTCCGCCCGGCAAAATTCCGCATCCTATTTGCTCCTATTTGTCTCACGAAGTATTTAAATATACTCGTATTCAAAGAATGCCCGTAACCCCAGCCGAAAAAAGAATCCACCGAGGTTACGGCTTTCAGAAAATATACAGCTCGATGTCGGCGGTCAGCGTTCCGGTGCCGTGGATCGTCACCCGGCCGCGGCAGGCCTCGCAGAGTCCGTAAATCCGCACGGTATCTTCCTGCTCGTCGATCAGGCGGTCGATTATCTCGCGCAATTTCTGGACCTGCTTATCATTCAGATTACATTCAAAGACCGAATACTGTACGCGTGTGCCATAGTCTAACAGAGTTTTGGCGATTTTCAGGCGTCTTTTGTTATTTTTGATATCATAAGACACGATATAAAACATAGCCGGCCTCATTCCATCCGGAAAAGTTCAAATTCCGTTGCCCGATTCAGGCATTGGATCAGACTCTCGGTCTGCCAGTAGAGATTTTCCCGGAGGCTGGGTCGTCCACTGGTTGAAGCCGTCAGAAACTCCTGCCAGTGTCGGAAAAAGCGTTTCAGAGCCGGCTGGGTCAGGTATATGCCGCCTTCGCGCGCTTCAAAATCGACATTCTTGAAAATTCCCAGATTCGCCAGACTGAGTACAAAGCGGTCAATCGCCGGCCGGAAAGGCTCCAGCAAATCCAGCGCTAAAGAAGCCCGGCCATATAGCACTCCGTGATAGAATCCCAGGTACGGATCGAGACCGCAGCCATTTAGCAGCATGGTGATCTCATTGCCCAGGATGACATAGCTGAAACTCAGCAGGGCATTGACCGCATCGCGCGGCGGCTGCCGGTTGCGCCCGCTGAACTGGAGTTCACCGCGGAACATCCGCCGGTAAGCTCCGTAATAAACCTGCGTGGCCGACCCTTCCACACCCAGCAGATTGGCGGCCTTAGCCTTTGGCGCAATGGTGGCCGTCCGGCTTTTCAATTCCGCCACGGCGGCCGAAACCTGTGCATCCGTATAATTTTTCAGGTAACCATGCAGCACCGCGACCATGTTGGCAATCTTGACTTCCACGATCCGCCTGGCGATCCCCAGGGCAAACTCCGGGCTGCGCGCCTTATCGAAATGATTCAGCCGCAGGATGATGTTCTTCGATTTCACCGCATTGAGCATTCCGCCCAGTTTGCCGCTCAGACTGAAAAAGGCCATATCCACCCCCTCTTCCAGAAACATTTTCAGCGCCGGCGTCGTAATCTGAATATTGCCGTACAGCAGGATCGTCTCGATCTTGATCAGGGGAATATCGGCGATTTTGACGCCCTCTTTTTCCACGATCAGGCGATTGCCTTCTTTGACTAACTTCGAGCCTTGCTCGGTAAAATAAATAAATGCCATTTTTAACTCCCAGATAATTAATGACGGGTAATGATTAATGGGCAAGAGCGTAATTCGTAAGGCTTAATCCGGGATGAGTAACCGCAAACTGCAAACTGTGAACCCTTGAATTATTCATTATTCAACATTAATCATTAAACATTTATTTGACTTTTTGTTTAATAATGCTTAGTTTAACAACAAGGAAATTTGTGGAATGGAAATACATCTTAACGGGAAAAGTGGTTTTTATCAAAAGATAGTCCGGAAATCAGTGTGTTTCCGGCAAAAAATAAACCCCAAAAAAGGAGTTCTGTATGACAACGGAAAACCTGATCTCGATCGAGATCACACCCGAGGACCAGGCGGCCATTGAAGCCGCCATCAAGGTTCTGGAAGAAAAGCTGATGCCGTATCTGACGGCGCTCACTCCCACGCAGCGCTTAGAACTGCCCAAGATGAGCGACAAAACTCTGCCCTTCGTAGAAAAAGTAAAGGAGTATTTCATAACTGCTCCGGAGTTCATCCCGGCTTACGTCAAAGTGGACGAATTCAATAAGGATTTTGTTGCCAACGCCCTGCTCACCAGCTTTTTCCGCCGTCTCTCAAACATCACCGGCGGTTTAAATGACACCATGCTGCTGACCGGCAGTGAATGTTATAAACCTTCATTAGCTTATTATAACTCGGTCAAGCAGGCGGTCAAAATGAACATCTTAGCCGCCAAAGAGATTTATAACGAGCTCAAAAAGCGATTCGAGAAACTGACCGCTCCGGAAAAAGAGCAGGCCGCGGCCTAACAGCCCCGATCCTGTTTATAAATCTGACATTTTGAATCTTAGACCGACTCGCCGCATAACCGGACGCGCCTGATTTTCGGCAAAATTCTATAGCCGGTAATTTTGAAAAACTTGGTATTTTATCCTTCCGCGTCTGAACCTCTAACAGGCACACATACACCTTTTACATCCAACAGAGCATCTCAAACATACAAACGCGGATGTAAAACATGCAGCCTTGAATCTCAAACATTCAACCTTGATTGTAAAACATTAAAGCGAGCATCTAAAACATTCAACCCTTAATCTAAAACATTCAGGCAAGCATCAAAAAGATTCAAGCGCGGGTCTTTTACACTCATCAATCTATCTTTAAGATACAAACGAGCATGTAAAACATGGACGCGGGCATCATAAACATGCAAGCGGGCATCATAAACATGCAAACATGAACCATAATGATTATATAATTATCCTGCTTTAATTTCGATTCACCGTAAAAGACTGCATAAGTCGTGACAAGTAACGAGTGACGAGTAATCCGGCAACTGCCGGACTTCGCTGCGCTCCGCTGTCTTTTCTGTAACACGTGACGAGTAACGAGTGACAAGTAACGAGTGACAAGTCTTACAAAACATTCACCTCTACCATAAGCCTATCCCACGCGATCCAATTTGAAATCTGCAATTTGCATTCTGCAATTTGCAATTGCCGCAGGCTGACATCCCCTTGAGGCGGGTCGTCAAATCTGAGAATAAATATCAGTAAAAAAATATAACGAGTAACTGATATCATTCTCCTTGAAAAGAGTCTAAACCGTACCTTATCGCGCTAACGCCGGATCAGAATAAGAAATCGCCATCCCCTAACTGCGTAAATCGTCATTCATCCGCCTTTTCAGCTATCGCTTAAAGCTCGGGCAGGCAACTCATAAGACGTGATGAGTTAGTGACGAGTAAAAAGTGACGGGTCTTAACTAACATTTTGCTATCAACCGTTAACCTATCCTCAGCATATCAATTTGAAATCTCCAATCTGCAATTTGCAATCTGCAATTTGAAATTTCCGCAGGCTGACATCCCCTTGAAACGGGTCATCGTACGGGACAGAGTAATATTTGCAATATATGAATCGGGAGAAGCGGTTTTCATCCCCTTACGGAACGGGTCCTAAGAATGATGTACCGGGAGCTAATACGACACTTTCATCCCTTATAATCAGGAATATTTTTATCGCAATGTCAAAAAGCGCAAGGTATCAGAAATTTTCTCTGATAATATTTCGGATACAAACGATTTGCGGCAGATGATCCTTCAGATTGAAAGCCCGGACTAATCCGGAAAGGTTTTTCCAAACATCCGATCCATACTTTTGGGCAATGATCTGATCATTGACAGCTGCGTTGCCATGCGCCAGGGCGCATTTATTGCGCAAGGCCGCCAGGTGGTCGAGTTTATTACATTGTTTTAGAACCTGACGGTATTCTTTCCCTTTGGTATTTGCTTTATATTCCAGGAAAAGTAACAAAGTATAACGATTCAGATCAGGTGATACCGGAGTTGTGCCGTTGACCGGATGCTCATTGATATAAACGACAAAATCCGGATCGCGCTCCAGATAGTTCCGGAAATCAGTTGGAAACTGTTTCGTGTCCGTTGAATAGCCGGTTTCCCTTTCGAAGACCGAGCGCAGGATGCCCTCCTGCAGGCGAAAAATGCGTCCCAGAAAATCTACATATTGTTTGGAAAGCCATTTGATTTTGGCATTCAGCAGGACCTCGCTGTTCAGGTCGGCCTGTAGTTGCAGCCAGGCGGATTTTTCGGTCGGAACGTTCTGGCCCCCCTGGATCGGATTTGCTGTAACCATAAGGGCATCCATACTGGCTTTGAAGGATTCAAAGACCTCCGTAACCGTTTTAAATAAGTAGGTCTCCGGCGCGGGCATTTTCAGGATTCCCGGCTCAATCTGATTGATATAATCCGCGGCAGTCTTGAAATCGAAGTATAGCCGGTACTGCACCGCCCGGGCCAGTGCGAACAATGACTTTGAAACGGAATCGGTCTCATTGGCCAGTAGTTCGGCCACGCCGCCGAAATCATATTCATCCAGGAGCCGGTGAATGATCTGGCGATTGTTTTCGCGGTTGATCAGTTCGCCGAGTTTCTGCAGTTTGGCGGTTTTGTCAGGATTCTCCGGAATCAGCAAGGTTACGGCGCGTCTGGTGAATATGCGGCTGCCCTGCAGCAGCAGATTCATATTGCAGGCCGGGATGCCGCCGGCCGGGGACAGAAAAACCCGATCGGGTTTTTTTTCATTTTCGATTTTCCTCAATTCATCCGAAAAGTATTCGTAGGTGATATCATAATCATTGGGATTGCTGGGTATCTTCTCAAGAATTACCGAACGGATTTTGTCTTTCAGATGAAGATTTATCATTTTCATGATAAGTTCAGCGAAATAGATTGTGTCGGCCTGGAAATGCGGTTCTTTTACCTCTTTTGGATTCTGATCGGTATAGAAAAGGATCAGGTGATCCAAGGGTCGATTGCCCAGTTCCTGAAATACACAGTCCAATCCTTTGCTGATTATCGGAAAACTTAAATGTTCAGCGACCGCATCGAATCGCTCCAGATAATCCTTGCCATACAGGCGCGGGGGTTTAATGTCCTGATCGTCATATTTGACGTCGCGGTTGCCGACATTGGCCATCAAAATTGATTTCATGAAATACTCTCCAGTTTGATCCAGCCGAATGGCAAGGCGGGTTGATTATTGTTGAAAGCGATTTTGCGGGACTTGGGAAAAGGCATGCCGGCACGTCCCAGGTGAAAACCCTGACGGATTTGTTGCATCAGGTTGGGATCATCAATATAATTGCCGGTCATGGATTGCCAGCCGCTGCCCCAACCGAGACGGATGACCATATTGGTATTGTTGGTTGGAATGTGTCTCTTAACCGTATCGAGAGCTTTCAGGATGTAGTTCAGTTCAGGCCTTTCGTCGTGGCGTTTTTTGAAATAGTCTATTTCGGAATCCAGCATTTGGCGTGAATATTGATTGATGTCGGTCATGAACTTAGTGAAATCAGTTTCGAGGCGGTTCGGGAATTTTAATTTGTCCACAGCCTGCGGATCGTTAAGCAGGAAGTTATCAAAAGAAAGCGCGATCTCGGCCTGACAACCCGGACGTAAAGCCTCGCACCAGACCTGCATCGGCTTATCCGTACGATCGTTAACCGGTTTCCAGTGCCAGCCTCGGTAATCCTGGGATAGCACCCGCGATTCGATCAGCATCAAATCCGCATCCTTGAATTGGGAATCACAAACTGTCAGAGTCCGCATCAGGTTGTAGTTGGGGTCCTTCCCGAAAACCTTTTTCAATAAATCGCCATCGGCTTTTTTAGCATTTCCGCCAGTCGGAATAGAATGCAGCAAACTGCGACGCTCGGCGGGGCTTTTCCCATTCAGAAGATTACTCAGAATCACAGTGCGCAGACTGCCTTTCAGGGAGCTGCCGGGGATTAGCGGCTGACCGAGACCGGTGCGGATAAATTCCAGAAATTCCCGTCCGACGGTATTAATCGGATACCTGCTGATATTTTTCAGATCCGGATGGTAGCGCCGGATCAGATCGCCGATGCCGTGATATTCATCCAGGTTGGCCAGTTCGTTCAGGGCCGTCTGATTATTGGAAAATGCGGCGCCGATTTCGTCCAGGTCAACTAATACCGCCTGTCCGGCGCGGTCATCGAAGTAAAAATCAATGCCTTTCAGTTTGCGGAAGCCGCTGCCGATATGCACCGGCGTCAGAACGGTAATGCGGAAATTCTTAGTAAGGTTTTTCAAATTCATGACTGCACCTCCGGAATATTGATCGGCAGATAAAAAGCCTGACCGTAGCGATAGACGGCATGGTTCAGATTCTGCTCCGGTAAAGGATCGAGCACCTTGACGACGTCGCCATAGTTCCCGGCCGGACCGGAAAAGACCGAACCTTCCGCAAACATGCGGACATTATTCCGTCTCAACGATCTTCCCCGTCCGGAAAATACCCAGCCGCTGCGGTTGGTCATTTCATAATAAGCGTCTTTCAGATTTGCTTTCAATTCATCCGGCTGGGGATGATAGAGCGCGAGCGTCACAGAATGGGCGCTCTGCTCCGGCAGATGTAAAGTGAACGAATCGCTCTTTTCGGCTACCTCGAACAAACCGTTGCCGACCGAGCGGTCGCCGCCCAGGCCTTCATCGCCCAGCAGATTCATAACAGCGCCGAACTTCTCCCGCCATTCCTGATTTTGAAAAGACGCCAGGAAATAGAGGCCTGCGTCGGCGTCAAAATAGAGCCGGGAGTAATAAAAGATTTCGGTCTGTTCGGTTTCCCGGTCTTTTCTTACGCGCGGCGAATCCTGAACGGCAACCGGATTGGAAATCTCTGTCGGTACTGCGTGCCCAAAGAGGAAGCGCTTATCCCTGGAAAGATAATTGCCTTTGATTGTCAGACTCTCCCCTTTCAGCCAGTTCTCAAAGTGCGGCTGGGCGATCCAGGTTAGCTTTTTGAAAGTCTTGGCCTGTCCGGGATCATCATTTTCTGTATGCGGCGGGCTCCAGTAAGGTTTAGGAAAGAAAAGTTCATTCCCGCTGAACGGAAAGGCCGATGAAATCCGGAAATACGGAAACGCGACCGCATCCGGATGATTGTCCGGAAAGAAAACCGGCAGGTCGGCCGGGTAAAGCAGACGCCAGACATTCATCAGGGCGCTGAAGAGCGTGTCGCTGTGGACAAACTCCTCGCAACTTTCATAATTTGGCCGGGTATCGCCGATATGCAGAGGCGTCCGGAATCTGAGTTTAAAAATGGAATATTGCATTTAGCCCTCCAGGGGTTTCGCCTGATTGTCTCCCTTATAAATCGCTTCATCCTTATATTTTTTGGGATCAAACTTCATTTCGACCTTGCCGTAGCCGCGCGTGCCGCTGCCACCGAGATAATCATCGTTCAGCAGATGCCGGCCCTCCTCGATCAAACCAAGTAGATCAGCTTCTTTGTCACAATCATAGACATTCAGGATCATTTCGAAATTAAAGACCGCTCCGGCCGGGACGCGCTCGATCTGACGCGGATTGGCGGCGGAAGTCACCCGGTCAATAACGACCTCGGTTTTGACCTCGGTATAAGGCATATCGGTGTTTTTATTCTCCCGCAATTTATTTACCCATTCCAATTGCATCATAGCATCGCGCACATACAGACGCGGCGGAGTAGCCGTCTCTTCTTCCGCCGGTCGGCCGAACATGGTACAGATCAGGCATTGCGGGTCCTTGCACTGGTGAATCTTGATGCCTTTTCCGACATTTTTATCATAGGTAATTCCAGGTGTGACTTTTTCGATCAGACTGCGCATTTTGCCCTTGATGGAAGAACCCGGAATATAGGGAACGTTAGTCAAAGGATCGCGGATGACCGGGGAATCGGCCCCGCCGATGGACAGACCGACGTCCGAGCCGCCGATGTGCAGACCGGTTTTGGTTTCGATTTGGCCGGTAATGATTATTTTCTTTACGAGTTTCATTTTTTCCTCCTTATTTATTTGCCGCCATAGGCGCGGTGATAGGCTAAGATTGATTCAAACAGATTGGCAAAATTCTGAAAAACTTCAGCCTGATTTGTTGATTTATTGATTACATCAATTCCCGCACAGATAAAATCTCTGAATTTATTGGCACAATCACTGCCAATTCTTTTTGCGGAATAAGCCAGTTTGGGTTTCAGGAGCAGTAAAGCCGTCAGAGTTTTTTCCCCTTCCCAGCCTTTTTGCTGAATCATTTTCACCTCTCCGAAAATCTTGCGGATTTGAGCGGTTGTGAATTTGTTATCATTTAGATACCGACCGAATTTTTCTGAATAAGCAATCGCATCAGCATCAATCCTCTTTTCCAGCCAATCTTTAATATGATCTAATCCGAATCTCAGATCAAATTCTGATCCGGGTTGGCGATCATCGCGTTGGTGTTGCGGATTATCTCTCCGCGGATAATTTTGTCCGGAACGAAAATCATTCATAGTTCATCCTCCTTTTTATTAGTTCTTAGTTCATATTCAGCCCATTGGATGGGTATGTCGAGATATGCGATGATGGGTTGTTCGCTTGGTATATTATTATAAGAGTTGTTTTCGATCAGAGCGTTCTGGATGTTGAGGATTTCAGTATCGTATTCTTTATTCTGATTTATGAATCGTTTGAGGGAATAAACCAGCCGCCAGCGCCATTTATTGTACCGGACCCGTTCGGCGACTTCGCTAAGATCGATCCGCCCCTCTTTGGCCTGCTTGTATAGCAGATCGGCTTCCTTTTGATAAGTCGCATAGATTTGTTTGAGTCGTGAGAGCAGGCCGCGGTTCATCTTTTTCTTATCGTTCTTCGGTTTTTCTATCCACTGGATCAGATCATCCTTCAGGGATTGGGCGACTTTGAAATCGTTCCAGCTCAGGGTTTTGCCGAGGAAGCAGATAGCATCCTTCTCCCGGACTATGTTATTAATCTTCCGTTTGGATTTGGCTGCTGATTCGGCCTCCCCGGCCAGTTCGGCGGAGCGGTGAATCGGATACTTAGGCGGCGTCAGGGCAATCCCACCGGAGATGGACAAATCCGGGTGCTGACCGGTGTAGCGTTTGAACTCCTCCCGGATAAGCGCGGCGAATTTGATGGTTTTATCCCAGCGGCCGACAATGAAGAGATCATCACCGCCGGAGTACAGGATATACAGAAGATTTTTGAAATCCTCCTCCTGGTGCAAGGTGTTCAGGTAGCCGCTGAAGAAAATATCGAGCATGGAACTCAGGGTGGAAATGCGGGAGATCGAGTAAGGTTCTTTACCGGATTTTTGCCTTGGTTGCAAGTTCTGGATTGAATCGCACAGGAATCCTTTCTTGAAAATTGTTCCGAGATTATCAACGTCCATCCGTAAGACGCCGAGGCGCTTGAAGGCCGGTTCATCTTCCTTGTTTTCGCGGACTCCGGCCAGGTAATCGAAAGTTGCCGGATCGCCGCCCTCATTCAGTGGCAGATGATTGCCGCCATAGAATTTGAATCCGCGGGCGAAATTTTCCAGTCGATTGCCGCGATATTCTTTTAGAAAATCGGTCTGATTGATGTAGAGGATACGCTTATCGCGGGCCACGTTGATCAAGCCGGCCATCTTATCCAGATTATTTTCATCGGTCAGAATATATCCGACCGGGATTCCCGGAAGCGGAATGATGCTTTTCTCGAAATCATTTTCCTCATCGGTAATGAATTCCAGAAGAATCGTAGCCGCTTTCAGCCGTTCCCCGGCCTGGATGAATTCCCGGCAGAGAGGGCAGTATTTGTCTTCCTCGCCGCTTTTGATGGGTTTCAGTTCTGATTCTTCACAATCCGTACCACAGTTATCGCAGGGTCTGGCCTCTTTTTTCGATCTGGGTTTGAAAAAGGATTCATCCGATAGCGCCGGATCGAAAAATTTACGGCGTTTTTGGTCGGAGGCTTTCCGGATGGCTTCGCCCCATTTTTCCGATAATTTTTCCTTGAAATCTCGGCCGGATAATTCCGCGTATCCGATGCCAATAAACAGATTGCCGGCATATTTATCGAGCAGGCTACGGTTGATCTGTCGTTCGATTTCGGCCACCATATCTTTAACCTTCGACGTATCCGGCGCCAGCAGATAGAAATTGCCGCCGCTGGAATATATCAGGTTAGCCGCGGGCAGATTTAGACAATGCAGCAGATAGCGGGCAGTGGCATCGCTGATCAGTTGCAGATAAAAGGAGCGGCCCTTCAGGGAAGTCGCCGCTTTCACGGCGGAAATCTGATAGATAAATTTCTGGATACCGCTGAGGTCCGCCGCGATCAGCAGGGCAAATTTTTCATCGTTGTTTTGATATTTGGCAATTTTCTCCAGTTGATTATTCACACCTGACTTAACCAATTCAGGATTGGTATCTTTGAGATAATCGTACAGGCAGGCAGAGATAGCGGCCGTCGAACGTAAATGATCAAATAGCGAAATATCGGGACTGTCGTTAGTCGAGCTGGGTACACACCAGGTATATTTCTGGAGCAATCCCAGTAAGGTATCGATATATACTCGAAATTCAAGGTTGGGTATTTTTTCAAATTCATTCAGAAATCCATTCCATAGCGATTGATATTCTTCAAATAGTTCGAGGTCTTCGCTACCAATATCGTTAGGGAAGATAGTTTTATCAAGTATCAGTGAATTAAACTCATACCGGTAGGTATGATTTTTGTCAAGCATATCACCTTTAAACAGGTTTTCGAAAACCGGACGTTGGCGCTGTTTTCTGTAATTATAGCTGCGACTCAGTTCATCTTTAATATCTTCAGTATCGCCGTTGCGGTCCTGTCCGGCGGAGATACAGTCGGCGGTCTGAATGATTGTCTGGAGTGTTGTCCGGGGTTTGTGATGATTGGCGGCTAAGTGCTGGACGGATTCATTTTCGGTCGTTCCGGTCTGGAATAATCGGGAACTAAATTTTTCAACAAAGCCGTAAGTCCAGGCGACATGTTGATGAGTAATCCGAGTTTCATTATTCCAGGTTTTATTAGGACAAACATCACTGCTGACTGTAATTTTAATATCGGCGGTTAAAAATTGCGCATTATCAATACCGCCCTTTGCTTCGCATCTTTGCCAGAATTTGCCGATGTCATGTAATAATGCCCCCAGAATAACACTTTCACGAATTTTGTCATTTGTCATATTGGTTTTCCCTCTCTATTATTTGCATTTCATATTTTCCAAAGCCAAAACTGGTGCTTTTACCGAGATGAATCAATTCTCCGAGTTTCAGGTATTGTATTAGTTCATCTAATTGCCCCTGAACTGTAAAATTCCCGCTTAATCCTCCCAGTAGCATCTGTTGTTTTTGACGGCCTGAGTATCTTTTATACTCTTTCCAATAAGTATTATCAGCAATTATCTTCGCATCTTCACTTATCTTTAATAATCCAGCCCAATCAATATTTAGTATTTCTTCACAATGGATTTCGGCAATTTTTAAAATCCGGCGCAGCAGACTGATCACAAAAACCTTGAAATCTATCTCTGTTACTAATTTGCCTTCGTGTTTCAGGCGCAGTGGCGTAAGTAGTGTTATTTTAATTTGGCTGACTGGTTTATTACTAATATCCCGATAAAATGAATAATTCTGAGCCTTGATTTGCAGTTGTTTTTCGGATTCAGAGTAGATTGTCTCTTCATTATCATTTCTGATCGTTTTTATTTCAATTAAATCGAATTTGCTATGCTTGCCACCCAGACCTTTCTGTCCCAGATTTTCGAGAGCATAGATGATATGAGGGAGATATTCCAGCCCTTTTCCGATTAAAATTAAAGTAAAAGTGAATATTTCTCCGGCCTGTATAATTTTCCCGGATAGTTCAGGCGACAAAAAAAGCACAAATGGATGAGGATTATTCTCTCCCTGTGAATCAGTACCGGTCTCAAACAAGTAATAATAGGCGCAAGTTTTTCGGATCAGACATTTTTCACAACTGTTCGGAATTCTGGAATGAATACAGAGTGTCGATTTCAAAGTATTTCCAAATGCACCGCGCAGAGTCGCCGAAGCAAATTGATTAAACCTGAGTTCTTCAGTAGCCCTTAAATGGAAAATAAACTCATTGATTTTAAGTGTTGAAAGAATCTGGTCTACCATTTATGAATCCCCCCCTTACTATACAATTTCCAAAATCATTGTAAGCTCTTCCCCGCTTACATTATAAATCACATGTAATTTTATAGAAATATATTCCAAAAGTCAATCATTTTCCCAATTATTATTTGAATCAGCATGTCAATGCTGATAGCATTAGTCGAAATATTTTAATAATAGTTATTTTAGATTAATCAGGAATATTTTTTCAGCAAATTATTCAGTTTCTCAACCATTTCCGGAGTAATCGAAGTATCAGTATAAATCCGGGTAATAAATTCCGGATCAGCCGTCAATTTATTAAAATCAGATTCCCGCACCGTTATCAGATTTCCCAAGGCTTCCTTGATAGCCAGACCGAGCAGAATCTGGTTGTCCCCTTTTTGAAAGTAGCACTGCGGACGATTGTAGATTTTCGGAAATAGAGCCAGAATAAAACCATCGTAATCCGGGTAATATTTCAGCATAATGTTGAGGCGTGGTTCACTTTCTATGATTTTCAATGATGGAATCAGATCACCAAAATCCGGCACGTTAGCGATTCCTTTAATATCCTGGTTGACCTGTTTCAGAATCGTAAGATATCGTTGGAAATATACCAGTAAAGCTTCGGCGTCTTTCGTGACAATGATATGCGCCGGGCGCAGGAAATTTTCGACATTAAAGACCTCAGTTCCGGCTCTTTTTATTATCCGTCTCAGACGCGCCGGACCGACCGCTTGTCCGCCTAAAAGTTTCTGGATTTGGATTTCTCCGATCAGTTTATCTTTATAACCGGCCTGAAAGTGGAAATGCGGACTGGATGCTCCCGCCAAAGCGCCATTAAAATAAATCGAAAAATGATACAGCGAACGGGCTACCCGGATCATATCTTCAAAGCGGTTGGTTATCATCTGATAATCATGCTTAACGGCCGCGATCGTCAAGTCTCCCGGCAAAGTTATCCCGGGATTGGTTAGAATTAAGTATTGCTGGTCATTGGTGAGTATCCCGCGCTGGCCTTTATCCAGACTGCAAAGAAAACATTTTGGGGCTTCCGTTTTTGTGGCCTTTTCGAAAGTGCTGGACGTCAGACTCTGAACCCGGGTTTTATTCATCATAATCCGGATCGGAATCGAGTTGACCGGTATTTCAACCGACAATCCCTGCCCATACGTCTGCATGTTTTTGACTAAGCGCGGATAACCTTTTTCCGGATCGGTTTGCTGTAAAATCAGGGCTTCCGTACGATAATTATCATCAACTTTCTCAGGCTTGACATCCAATTGCAAAAAATACTCCGCGAGATCAGAGTCCGTCAATTGCCTTTTGAGTAAATCTACCACCTTGAATCAGCGCTCCATCTCAATCAATTCCGGAATTAAAACCCGACCCGGTTGTTATACTTATGATAATAACTATTGCTCAAAACAATATGCTTCAGTTCCTCGATAATGGCGATTTTAAACGAGTATTTGGCGTAATTTTTACGTAACAGCACGTCCGAGCCGAGGTTCTCGCTATCGGTATTGGCGCCATGCCGCACGGCTACATAATTGGCTTCACTCAGATTACGTTCGATCAGGAAACCCTGTTTCAGCATTTGGTCGGAAAGGGCGGCATCCTCGCCATAAAGCAAATCCGGGTAACCGCCAGCCGCCAGAACCGCTTCCTTGCGATAATAACGCGGCGCGCCCGGTCCCGGAATGCACATTTGCAGGAGCGGATTCTTCTGATTAACTAAATATTCGTCATGGGTAATGACCTGATTATCGAGTTTCAATTCACCGGTTTCCGGATTGCGCGAAGCCGTCTGATATATCCCAATGATAGCCGCCGAACCGCTATGTTCGAACTGGTGCAGAATTTCCGTCACCGGATCGCCGATCAAAATGTCATCCGAATCTAATTGCCCGATTATCCGGTTCTTGGCGCGATGCACACCAAAATTGCGGGCCCCTCCGAGCGTCTTGCCAAAAACTTTACAAAATTTGATCAATTCCGGATATTGCTCGCTATAGGGCGCCACGACATTCGGAGTTTCATCGGTTCCATTATCCACGATTATTAATTCGATCGGGATAAATGGATCGACCCGCTTGCGCACCGCGATGATCGAATCGATTGCATAATGAAGGAGATGGGCGCGGTTATAAGTCGGCATCACGAAGGAAATCCCGACGCCCAGGCGTGGATCGACCGGTACTTTCCGGCTGAAATACGAATCCGGTAAAAAAGCACCGATATCTTTCAGATATTTCTCAAAACTGATCGGTCCCCATTCAAAACGCGCCGGATCGTTGATATATGAAAAATGGCGTTCGAGCTTACCGACATTCTGGGCAGCCAGACTATCCTGTAAACCTTCACCGACATAATAGGGTTTGCCCCGCCGGTAAGTATAGGCCGGTTGCTGAAGCGTGTATATTCGTCCGCCCTGCGCCAATACTCCCATCCGGATCGCATAATCCGTTCCGAAATTAACATCCGTATCGAAAACACGGGCGTTGATATACGGACGTGAAACGGCGATCAGCGCGCCGTGACAGAAAAATACCGGATTATTGGCGCGGCCGGGAATTATGACATTGGAGGGATCGTGACCGGCTTTCAGTTTCATCAGCGCCGGTTCGGCATTTTCCGAGTCCTGTAACAATTCATAATGATTACCAATAATAAAACCAGCGCCGGTAAGTCGCGCCGCATCGGAAAAACTGTCTATCGTATCCTGAGTGATTAATATCTGATCGCCGGGCGTTGGCAAAAAAAGCAGGTCAACGTCCAGCAGGTTCAGACTCTGTAATTTCAAAATCATATCGGAATAGTTTTTATAGTTACCATTTACCGGAACGATCCGCTCCGCTTTATCAATCGGCAAATCATCTAGCAGATTCCGGGAATCTTCCGAAACGATAATTATCTGCAATTCCGAGTTGGTATTTTCGATGGTATGCAAAATATTCCGGCGGACCTGTGACAAACCATTCGAATCTTTCTGACTGGCGACAAATATGATGGCATTTTTCATGCTGATTCCCTGTTTTTATTTGTTTAATCTTTTTACTTATTTTTCAATATTTCACTCAAGCGTATACGGTTGACGAATATATCGGGTTCCATTCGATATATTCATTTCGCTCCCTGCGATTCATCAGTAGCGATTATTAAAAATAAATGTGGAAACTTGCCCAAGGGAAAAGTAACGGGCGTAATTTTATACAGATGCAGTAGATTATAATAAACGTAACTCGGTATCAAATTGGGACTTCTTCTCTCCTTTAAATATAATTTCCGACTATAAAATAACTCCGATAAGCTAATCAAACGAATCTTCATAGGCAATTTACAAAATCGAGTGTTTTGAGATTTCATCAGGATTCGATATTTTCTTACGTTTTTAGAAATGAAAGGCAAAAATATGAAACTGTGGAAAATTTCCGGTAAATTCTTTTTAATCATTATCAGCATAGTCCTGGTAACACTCAGTCTTTGTTCACCACGCCAAAAAGTGCCTGCCATCGACTGGAGCTACGACTTAGACAGCGCCCTGACTATCGCCGCTCAGTCCCAAAAACCGCTAATGATCGATTTCATGGCCACCTGGTGTCCGCCCTGTAAAGCAATGGAGGAAACGACTTTCGTCGATCCGGCGGTTATTGCAAAATCCAAAAAATTCGTAACTGTCCGAATCGATGTTGATAAACAGTCTGAAATCGCTAATAAATATAATGGTAATGCCCGTAAATACGGAGGCGTCGGCATTCCCAATCTGCTTTTTATAACGGCCGGTCAGGATACTTTGCGGCATATTGTTGGATTTTTTTATCCGGCAGAATTAGCGGCCATTATGGACTCAGTTCTTTTCGTGTACAATCCGGTCAGGACCGAATAGATAGCGCCAGGATTTTTTAAAACAGTCAAAATCAGTTTCCATAAATTGGCTTGACGGAGATTGACAAATGATGTATTTTACCGGAAATTGAAATTGGAGACATTAAAATGAGTGGCAGCAGCCTGGTTTTACTGGTAATTCTATTATTTGGTATATCATATCGTTTTTACGGTAAATTTTTATCCCGAAAATTCCAGATCGACGCCAGCCGGCCGACCCCCGCTCAGACGAATTATGACGGGGTAGATTATGTTCCGGCCAGAGCTCCGGTCCTTTTCGGCCATCATTTTGCTTCGATAGCCGGAGCCGGGCCGATTGTAGGCACGATCGTCGCTGCGGCATTTGGTTGGCTTCCGGCGGCCTTGTGGATTATTATCGGTTCAATATTCATTGGCGGGACGCATGATTTCGGTGCAATCGTCGTTTCAATCCGGCACCGCGGGCATTCCATCGCTACGGTTATCGAGAAAAACATCGGTGTCCGGGGCGAACAGCTCTTCCTATTGTTTTGCTGGGCTACGATTGTACTGGTCATTGCCGTATTTATCAATATAATCGCAGATACTTTTGTCAGTTCTCCGAGTTCAGCCACCTCGTCGGTCTACTTTATTATTCTGGCAGTTTTGTTCGGATTATCCATTTACCGGTTAAAAGTAACATGGGGTCTGGCGACTGTTATCGGAGTCATATTATTGTTTGCCGGAATATATTTCGGAATGGCATTCCCCTTTTGCGCCAGCCGCCAGTTCTGGCAATGGAGTCTGATGATTTATATTTTTATCGCTTCCGTCGCGCCGGTCTGGCTGCTTCTCCAACCGCGCGATTATCTCAACTCTTTCCTGCTTTATGCGCTGATGATTGGCGGGTTGGCCGGAGTATTTTTCGCAAGACCAACCATCAATATCAATCCATTTAATGGATTCAGCGCTCCAAATTTAGGACCGATGTTCCCGTTGTTATTCGTCACGATTGCCTGCGGCGCCATCAGTGGAACCCATTCGTTGATAGCATCCGGAACTACTTCCAAGCAATTACAATCCGAATCGCATGCCCGGATAATTGGATACGGTGGAATGCTGGTGGAAGGCTTACTGGCAATCTTGTCCTTAGTCGCGGTGGCTTCGCTCAGTTCCAGAGAATTTACCGATTTTTATAGCAGCAAGAATTTCGTACTGGCTTTTTCTGAAGGGATTGGCCGTTTCATGAGCGCGATTCCATTTCTGTCTATTTCAGTCGAATCGGCCCGGGTTTTTACGGCATTGGCGGTATCAGCGTTCACACTGACTTCTTTAGACACGGTTACCCGCATCGGGCGCTACGCTTTTCAGGAGTTTTTCGAGATGCCTGACCGGGAACCCGAACAGCAAAACATCTTAGCCCGCAACCGTTTCCTGGCAACTTTCATTACCGTAGTCTGCGGAGCCACGCTGACATTCAGCGGCAAGAGTGATTCGATCTGGCCAATTTTCGGGAGCGCCAATCAACTGATGGCAGCTCTGGCTTTCTTCGCGATTTCGATCTGGTTAGCCGAAATCAAAGAAAATTATCTCTTCACCCTGATTCCCGGAATTATCATGCTTATTATTACGGTTACCGCGCTTTTTACCCTGAGTTTCCGCAATCTGTTCATCACCAGCAACTATGTCCTGGGACTGGCAGCCGGATTGATTCTCATCATGGCTTTATCATTGACCGTCAGTACCTTTATTTTCATGATTCATGAAGCGCACGCCAAAAATAAATGATTTTTTTATTTCCGGTTAATACAAATTATTCCTAAAATCTGACGTTCTTAAAAGGATAATTTTAAATGAATGACAAAAAAAATAAAGTATGTTCAGACCAATGGGAAAATATCCTTTTTAACGAAAATCCATTAATAATTGTGAAGTTTGATGCCGGGCTGAACGTTCTTACCTGCAATAAACTCATGGAGGAAATTGCCGGAGAACACTGGGAAAAAGTTGTCGGCATTAATCTAAAAGATCTCACTGAACAAAGAATTTTTCCAGCCGCAGAAGCTGCCTTACGCGGACAAAAAGGTTTCTATGAGGGTGAGTATCTTTCCCATTTTCAGGGCAAAAAGTTTTGGGTGAAGCTGACGACGGTTCCATTATTCGATCAGGATGGAAACGTCACGGGCGGCCTGGCATTTATGCAAAACCTGACCGAATTCAACCGGATTAAAAATGACCTCCTGATTCAAAAGTCTTTTTTTGAAAATCTGTTTGAGTCGTCCCCGGATGCCATTACCGTTCTCGATCCGGACGATCGTGTTTTGCAAGTCAATAAACAATTTGAAACTCTCTTTGGTTATACGGCTGATGAAGTTATCGGCAAACAAATTAATGATCTGTTGGTTCCGCCTCATCTGAAGGAAGAGGGACTGAATGCCACCCGAACTGTCGCTGCCGGTCAGAGCCTTTATCTCGAAACTGTCCGCCAAACCAAGAGCGGACATCTGATCAACGTCTCAATCGTCGGTAAGCCCATCATGTTGAATGAAAATAATCTGGCGGTTTATGGTATTTACCGTGATATTTCCGAAGCCATACGGATTGAAGAAGTTCTGCGTGAAAGTGAAGAAAAATACCGCATGATGGTGGAAAATGCCCGGAACGCTATCGTTATCAGTCAGCATGACCAATTCATTTTCATCAATCAGGCCTTTGCAGACATGTTGGGCTATTCCATCGCCGAACTGGAAAATTGCGATTATCGGAAAGTTTACTCCCCAAAAGGCCTCGAAATCCTGTTTGAGCGTACCCGCCGGAGAGCCGACAAGGAAAACGTTCCTTCCCGATATGACACCGTCTTCATCAAAAAAGACGGCACCGAAATTGACGTCGAAGCCAACGTTTCAATCATCGAATATAAAGGACAGAAAGCAACTTTTGCCGTCATCCGTGACATCAGCGAACAAAAACAGCTCTACCAGGCTTTAATGGAAACCATCCACCAGACCGAACATCTGGGCAATTTTATACCGATTTGTGCTAATTGTAAAAAAATCCGCGATGACAATTCACCGGAAAAGCCCTGGATCGATCCGGAATTGTATATCACCAGTCGTCTGAAAAATATCAAATTTTCACATGGCATATGTCCGACCTGCATGAAAATACTCTATCCAAAATATTCCGAGAAAAAAGAAACAAAGAATGAAAATAAAGACGAATCAGAAATTGACGATTGGCGGTTGTAGATTGAGACATATAGCAAATTATTCGGTCCTTTTAAAATGAGAATCCAATCTGCAGATTCTGTTATCTTGTCTGAAATGAATAAGCAAGCCAATCTGGCCTGCCCGACTGTCCCGGTAGTTTAGGACGGGTGGGTTAATCTTGTCTAAGATTATTTCGCGGAGAGGGAGGGATTCGAACCCCCGTTCCGATAAATCGGAAAACGACTTTCGAGGCCGCCGCATTCGACCACTCTGCCACCTCTCCAAAAAGCGGCGGTAATTTAATCCATTTAGACGAGTTTTATCAAGAAAAAATCAGATCAAGCCCGGTCTACTGGATAATTCTGAAGTAATTGAAAACGTATTCCAGTTTGCGCGTCCGGGCTGCGGTGTTTCCGGCCGTCTCATTGCGTTTGTTCATCCAGACCCGGTTGGTTTTTTGCAGGGTTTCCAAGAGTTCCCAGCGATGTTGAAAGGTTTGACCTTCCAGGAGCCGAATCGACTGGATTTCAGCCGGAGTAAACCAATTGGCGACTTTACGTTGAAAACGGGCGACATTATTAATGGCCATTACATCGATTTCGGCCGTTTCAAATACTTTTTCCGTGGCAGTCTTCCCGAAGTGATACGGTTGCAGAATTTTTTCAAACTGATAGGCGTTTTTATAGACGCCTTCCAGTTCAATTAAATCCAGTGCGATTCCCTGCTTATTGAGGCGACTGACTACAACCGCATCAATTTCATAGCCGACCCGCCGGTAAACCCGCTGATCGAAAACATTTTGTAAAAAGAATAAACAGATGAACGTCACGATCGCGGCAATCACCGGCGTCATTACCCAACCGGAAGCAATTCTCCCCAGAATTTTCAGATTAATGTTCCGGCGGCCGCGCCCGGCCAGCCCAATCCCGACAATTGCCCCAATCACCAGTTGCGAACTCGAGACCGGCACTAACGGTATCGCCGGTAATCCATGATTCACAAGAAAGTCGTGCAGATTCTGAGAAGCAAACAGGAATTGCACGATAGCCGTCGCCAAAATGACCACCAGCGCCGTTTGGGGCGTTAATTTGGTAACTTTTTCCCCGACAGTAGACATCACGCGTTTCGAATAAGTAAATATTCCGACGGCGATTGCCAGACTGCCAAGCAGGAAAAGCAGCTCGGTACCGGTAAATTCGATAAAACCGAATTTGAGTGATTTAAACGGTGAAATCGGCACAAAGACGCCCATGACATTGGCGATATTATTGGCGCCCAGGGCATACGAACCAAACGCACCCAGGACGATCAATCCGATCCGGGTAAAAGCATCTATCCGAAAAATGCTGACCTTCAGCTTCGTCAGCCATTTTTTCATTATCAAAAACAATATCGCTCCAAATAATCCGGCGAGCAACAAGCTGAAAATCCAGGAAGATACGATTTTTCCAAGCACGGTATAATCAGTCAACATGCCAGCGAAAAAATTCCACCCGATGATCGAGCCGACGATGGCTTGGGAAGTCGAAACCGGTAATTTCAATTTCGTCATTGAAAAAACCGTGATGCCGGCCGATAGCACCACCATAAACGCACCGGCGATCTCATTTACCGAGCCCAATTTACCGAGCGTTTCGCTGGCGCCGGCCCCGGAAAAGGTCGCTCCCAGAATGACAAAAACCGATGCAACCAGTGCCGCCGTCCGGAACCTGACCATTTTAGTCGTAACCGCCGTGCCCCACATATTGGCGCCGTCGTTGGCGCCCAGCGACCAGCCAAAGAATAATCCACTCGACAGAAAGATTAACGTCAGCATGTCATTCTCACATCGACTTCCAGGATTTATAGGGCGCTTTAATCAGGTTGGAATTGAAATAGCGCGGATCGCCGGTTACCTCTTCACCAACCCATTCCGGTTTGATAATAGCCTGATTTTCGTCAGCCAACTCGATTTCGGCAACGATTAATCCGGTATTTTCACCGAGAAATTCATCGACTTCCCAGATGAAGCCACGAAACTTCACCTGGTAGCGGATCTTATCCAGGGTCGGTTTTTCGCATAAATTTTCAAGCATTACGGCAGCATCCGCAATCGGGATTTCATACTCGAACTCCGGCCGAACGGCACCGACATTCGCGCCTTTTATAGTCAGAAACCCCTGTTGACCGATAATGCGCACCCGCACCACGCGCTCTTTAATGGTGCTGAGATAGCCCTGACGATAACTTAGGCCTCTTCCCTCAGCGCGATAGTCATTACCAACGACCAGAAATTTCCTTTCGATCTCGATACCCATTTTAAACAACGTTCATATTTTTTATGGCTTTGATATAATTGGTATTGGCGATATTTTCCAGTTTAAGCAGCCGTTGGACTTTCAGTACATTTGTATTACTGTCACTTTCCACGGCGATGGTCTTGATTTGTCTAAGGCCAATTTGCAATTCGGCAATCTCCACCTCCGCGCCATCAATCAGAAAACCGTTCCGGTTCTTTTTTACATCGACAACGCTCAATTTCGGGTGCGGCCGGATGATCTCGGTCAGGAACTGGTGATGAGTGTATTGATTCCGGAGCAGGAGTGGTTTCCGGATATGGAGAGTTCGCAGTACCAGGTGTACGATTTCAAAACTGAGCGGAAAGGATGCTTTCAGGATCGGTTTCCATAATTCCAGTCCGTCTTCACCGGTTTTTTCCAGTACTTTAATATCCATCAAAGAATTCCGGATTTTGCAATTTTCATTGGAATTTTCCGACAGAATATAGATTTCCTCACTAACCTTGACGCGGGTACATTCCAGACCTGACAGAATCTTCTCGGTCTCCGGAAACTCCGGCCCGAAAGTCCGCCATTCCCAGCGCGGAATGATCTGACTTGTGATCTGGTTAGCGATATTTCTTTTAATCGGATCGGTCATAGGTGGTATTCAGTTATTCGTTACTGGTTTGTTTAATGGCGGCGATCGACAGCCGGTCGGCCAGGTCTTCGGCTTTATCGGCAATCAGATCGATATGATGAGCAAAATAGCGCAGATGCATTTTTTTACAGAGCGGCAGGTTTTCATCCAAAAATGCCAGCCGTTTGATCTTGCCAGCCTGTTTATCAGCCGATTTTTCACCGGCATAAACCGGTTTCAGCATGTCCCTGACAGCCATCGGATTATTAAAATATACCCGAAAGGATGCCAGCACAAAATCAACTGTTTCAACGCATATCTGCGCCAGCGCGATGTATTCGGGCTGAAAAATGGGCGGGATGTCCGGTATCTCGACTGAAAACAACAGCGCGGTTTTCTTGATTTCATCGATAATATCGTCGGTAGATTCAATCAATCCCAGGACGTCGCCGCGCGATTCCGGAATCAGTTTCTCCGAATAGAGACGGCTTTCGGTATCACGCCGGATTGCATCACCACGAACTTCCAGTTTGCGAATTTGCTCCAGATAAGAATCAAATTCGTTCATCTGACAGCAGATGTACTGTTTGACTGCCTCGCAGAACATCAGATTGACGCGGTTTGTCAGGTCGATAAATTCGCTGCACTTTTTGGCTAAGGTAATGTCTTTTTCGCTGATAGATGGCATATTTACAGGTTTTCGGATCAGAGTGAACGTTTGATGGTGTAGATTGCCAGCCGGTCGGCAACATCTTCGGCTTTGTCGGCCAAAAGCTCAATATGCAGGGCAAAATAGCGCAGATGAAACTTCCGGCTGAGTTCCAGTTTGTTGGTACGAAAAACTTTGCGCTTTAGCGCTTCCGAAAGCCGGTCGGCTTCCGATTCCCAGAAATATACCTTATTCAGGCTGTGTTCAATCATCATGGGATAATTAAGGAAGGTGCGCGTCGAATTTACGACCTCTTCGACCGCCTTGACACTTTTTTCGGCTAACTGCAGATAGTCGGTATGAAATTCGGCCGGGATTTCGGGTATCTCGACCGAGAGTTCCATCAGGATTTGTTTACTCTGGTTGATAATGTTATCGATGTTTTCGAGTAAAGCCAGAACGTCGCCGCGTGATTCCGGGATCAGGGTTTCCGTATAAAGCTGATTCTCGATGTCCCGGCGTAGTTCGTCACCGCGGTTTTCCAGGGTGCTGATCTGTTCAAAATCGGCTTCAAACTGTTCCAGATTATCGTTCAGATAATTTGCAATACCGGTGGTGAGGACCTGGCTGGCCTCGATCGTGACGTCCAGAAATTCGGCGCTCTTCTGCTCTAAAATTTGCGTTCGTCCAAACAGCGACTTCATGGGGTACTCATAATTATTTTATTCATTACCGATTTCATTTTCGGGTTAATTTAGACATTGCAGGATTTACCTGCCAAAGAATAGTTTGATATTCTACCGGTAACAGTAGAATTGGACAGATCGGTGAAATCAGTATCGCGGAATCTATTTCTTCGGTGTATTCGCAGGAATTTTCAAATCACGGCAACCGGTTTTAACGAATTCGTCGAAGGTGATATCCGTCTTATAACATTCCTGGTGAATGAATTTCAACAGATTCAGGAAGCGATCTTTCTCGATATAACCGGGAATGACGCCCAGCACTTCCATCTCCGGTGAAACAAACGCAATTGACGGATAGCCGGTTACTTTAAAGGCCTGCGTCAGTTCGCGCGGCGTATAGGATTTCCCCTGAAAAGTAAGTTTATCTTTAACGCTTTCGGCGTTGATCCGGATCGGTACGAAATTATCAAAAAGGTATTTATTCACCGCCGGTTCGGAAAAAGTCTTCTGATCCATGACCTTACACCAGCTGCACCAGTCCGTATAGAAGTCGATCACGACGTGCTTTTTC
>Ga0172375_10003396_pt1 | contig 24163 bp, 27 predicted proteins | sample LakKiv1m_FD_114537 | JGI IMG/M metagenome (GOLD analysis project Ga0172375, IMG submission 114537) | Freshwater microbial communities from Kabuno Bay, South-Kivu, Congo - kab_092012_11.1m | ecosystem: Environmental > Aquatic > Freshwater > Lake | place: Democratic Republic of the Congo... | reverse complement strand
TCATCGGCAACGAGACCAAGGTCAAGGTCGTCAAGAACAAGGTGGCGCCGCCCTTCCGCGAAGCCCACTTCGATATCCTCTACGGGGAAGGCATCTCGCGCGAGGGCGAGATCATCGAGTTGGGCGTCGAGCACAAGTTCATCGACAAGTCCGGTGCCTGGTACGCCTACAACGGCGAGAAGATCGGCCAAGGCAAGGACAATGCGCGCGAATACTTGCGCGAGCGCCCCGAGGTCGCGCTCGAGATCGAGAACAAGATTCGCACCGCCGTGGGCGTGACCGCGCTCGGAACTGGCGCCGAGGCCGAGTGACGGAACTGCGCCAGCGTGCGGTAAAACTATTGGCCCGGCGTGAACATACGCGCGCCGAGTTGGCCCGCAAGCTGGCCGCTCATGGTACACAGGAAGAAATCGACACCGTGTTGAACGAACTGGCCGGAGCGGGTCTGCAGTCCGACACGCGCTTTGCCGAAAGCTACCTGCGCAGTCAGGCGGGGCGCCTGGGCGCTGCGCGCTTGCGCCAGACCCTGCGCCAGAAGGGCGTGGCGGCCGAACTGATCGCCGACCAGGTCGAGGAGCTCCCTGACGAATTCGAGCGTGCCCGCGCGGTCTGGCAGAAAAAATTCTCCGCGGCACCGGCCGACCGCAACGACTGGGCACGGCAGGCCCGCTTTCTCCAGGGTCGCGGCTTTTCCGTCGAGATCATCCGCAAGCTCCTGAAAGAGTGTGAAGAATGACCACGCTGGCTGTCCACAATCTCTACAAGAAGTTCAGGGCACGCACGGTCGTCAAGGACGTCAGCCTGCATGTGGACGGTGGCGAGGTCATCGGTCTGCTCGGTCCGAACGGTGCCGGCAAGACGACCTGCTTCTACATGATCGTTGGCCTGATTGCCGCGGACGGGGGTGAAATCGTCATCGGCGATGGCAAGGAAGAAACACGCATCACGCACATGCCGATCCACAAGCGAGCGCGCATGGGCTTGTCTTACCTGCCGCAGGAAAACTCGGTGTTCCGCAAGCTGACCGTGGCGGAGAACATCCAGGCCGTGCTGGAACTGCAGGATTTCGACGAGACGACGACCGCTACCCGGCTCGACGAGCTGCTCGAGGAATTGCATATCGGCCATCTGCGCGACCAGAAAGCGGTCGCCCTTTCCGGCGGCGAGCGGCGGCGGGTTGAAATCGCGCGCGCGCTGGCGACCTCGCCGCGCTTCATCCTGCTGGACGAACCCTTCGCCGGCGTCGACCCGATCGCCGTGCTCGATATCCAGAAAATCATCAGGTTCCTGAAGGAACGGGGTATCGGCGTGCTGATCACCGACCACAATGTGCGCGAAACCCTCGGCATTTGCGACCGCGCGACCATCATCAACGAGGGCGAAGTCCTCGCGGCTGGACATCCGGCCGAGATCATCGATAATGAAAGTGTCCGCCGCGTGTATCTGGGTGAACACTTCAGAATGTAAGCGTCGTGAAGCAAACACTCCAGCTCAGGCTTTCCCAGCATCTTGCCCTGACGCCGCAGTTGCAGCAGTCGATCCGTTTGTTGCAGCTGTCGTCGCTGGAGTTCAATCAGGAAATCGAGCAAGCCCTGCAGGAAAACCCCCTGCTCGAACGCGAGGAGCCGGGCGATGCGACAGTGTTCACCGGCGCGAGCGATGCTCTTTCCCATACCCGCAGCGAAGAATCAGCCGGCGCCGAGGAGCGCTCCAGCCAGGACAGCGAGGCGGCGGACTGGAGTCACGACGGCCTCGACTGGCCCAGCAGCAGTACCAAGGGTCCGCGCGATCCCAACGACGAAAACGATGCCGACGCCGGCGAACTGCAGGCGGCCAGCACCAGCCTGTGCGATCACCTGATCGCCCAGATCGCGCTCAGCCAGCTGTCGGGTCGCGATCGGCTGCGCGTCGCTTTTCTTGTCGAGGCGCTCGACGACGACGGCTATCTTGGGCAATCGCTTGAAGAGCTGGCAGCCGTGCTACCCGAGGAAATCGCCGGCGAGCCCGATGAGGTGCTCGATGATTTGGCGATCGCCCTCAGGCACCTGCAAAGCCTCGATCCTCCGGGCGTCGGCGCACGCAACCCGCGCGAGTGCCTGCTGCTGCAGCTCGACAATCTGCCCGATGATCCCGTCAACGCCTTGGCACGCACCATCGTCGGCGACCACCTCGAGCAGCTTGCCAATCGCGATTACGCGCGCATCAAGAAAGTGCTCGGCTGCAGCGACGACCTGCTGCGCGACGCGCAGGCGCTGATCCGGTCGCTCAATCCGCGCCCCGGCGCGCAATTCGCTCCGCTCGACACACGCTACATCGTGCCGGACGTCATGGTGCGCAAAATCCGGGGCCAGTGGGTCGTCCAGCTCAATCAGGAAGCCATGCCGCGTTTGCGCATCAACCGCCTTTACGCCGATTTGATGCGCCGCCAGCGCGGCAACGGTGGCGGCAATCTTTCGGGCCAGCTGCAGGAAGCCAAGTGGCTGATCAAGAACGTACAGCAGCGTTTCGATACGATCGCGCGCGTTTCGCAGGCGATCGTCGACCGCCAGCGTGCCTTTTTCGACCACGGCGAGGTGGCGATGCGTCCCTTGACCCTGCGCGAGATCGCCGATACCGTCGACCTGCACGAATCAACCATTTCGCGCGTGACCACGCAGAAATATCTCGCGAGTCCGCGCGGCATTTATGAGCTCAAGTACTTTTTCGGCAGCCACGTCGCCACCGATACCGGCGGCGCGGCGTCATCCACCGCGATCCGGGCGCTGATCAGGCAGCTCGTGGGCGCAGAGGACGGCCACAAGCCTCTCTCGGACGCCCGCATCGCGGAAATCCTCGGCGCACAGGGCATTGTCGTCGCGCGGCGCACGGTCGCGAAGTACCGCGAGTCCCTGAACATCCCGCCGGTCAATCTACGTAAAACTCTCTAGAGGAGCCATCATGAACCTCAACATCACTGGACACCACATCGAAGTCACTCCGGCCCTGCGCGACTACGTTTCGGGCAAGGTGGAAAAAGTCATCAAGCATTTCGACCACGTCACCAGCGTCCATGTGATCCTCGCGGTGGAAAAACTCGTGCAGAAAGTCGAGATCACTTTGCACGTCAAGGGCAAGGATATCTATGCCGACAGCAGCGATACCGACCTCTACGCCGCCATCGACCTGCTGATCGAGAAACTCGACCGCCAGGTACAAAAGTACAAGAGCAAGCAAAATGACCACGGCCACAGCCGTCCCGCCACCGAGTAAGCCGGAAATTCATTCACCCGGCAGGGGGCGAGGTATATACTTTGCCCCCTCTTCGCAGCAATCGCCGGGATGCCCCCTTCAGGCGATCCGATTCCGCTATGTTTGACAGGGTGCCCGGGCGATCCCCATACCTGAAATGAATCTGATAGCAAAACTACTGTCCAGCGACGATATCGTCGTCGGACTTGATGCCAGCAGCAAGAAACGGGTGTTCGAACAGGCCGGCCTGCTTTTCGAGAACCGCCACGGCATCGCCCGCAGCACTGTGTATGACGCCCTCTTCGCCCGCGAAAAGATGGGCTCCACCGGCTTGGGGCTGGGCATCGCGATCCCCCACGGTCGCATCAAGGGCCTGAAGGATGCTCGCGGCGCCTTTTTCCGCCTTGCCGCACCCGTCCAGTTCGATGCGCCGGATGGCCAGCCGGTCAGTCTGGTCTTCGTGCTGCTGGTGCCCGAAGCAGCCAGCGAGCATCACCTGCAGCTGCTCTCCGAACTCGCGCAGATGTTCAGCGACAAGGCCTTCCGCGAAAAACTCGCCGCCGCAACCGATGCGCTCGCGGCTCACGCGCTGTTCGCGCAGTGGCAATCCGCCAGCTGATCGTCGCCCAGCTGTTCGAGAAAAATCGCGAACGGCTGCAGCTCACCTGGATCGGCGGCACGCTCAACCGCCAGATAGCCTTCAATCGCGACGATGTTTCTCCGGCTGACCTGATCGGCCATCTCAACCTGATCCACCCGGACCGCGTGCAGGTGCTCGGCTCGCCAGAAATCATCTGGTACAAGCGCCATCTTGACGATCCCAAGGAGCATATCTTCCAGCAGGTGATCGATGCCCATCCACCGGCCATCATCGTCGCCGACGACTGCGACATCCTTGCCGAGATCCGCGCAGCCTGCGAAGCGACCGACACGCCACTCTTTTCCTCACCGCTGCCGACCGCGCAGGTAATCGACTCGCTGCGCGTCTATGCCTCGCGCCAGCTCGCCGAAACCGTGACGCTGCATGGTGTGTTCATGGACGTGCTCGGCATAGGCGTGCTGATCACCGGCGATTCCGGCGTCGGCAAGAGCGAGCTGGGACTGGAACTCATCACGCGCGGCCACGGCCTCGTGGCCGACGACGTCGTCGAGGTATCGCGCGTCGCCCCGGATGTCCTCGAGGGCCGCTGTCCGGATCTGCTCAAGGATTTCATCGAGGTCCGCGGCCTGGGGCTGCTCAATATTCGCACCGTGTTCGGCGAGACCGCCTGCCGGCGCAAAATGCGGCTGAAGCTGATCGCGCACCTGCAACGACCGAATCCCGGTGCGGCTGAAATGGCGCGGCTGCCGCTCGATGCGCTCACCGAAAGCGTGCTCGGCGTACCCATCCGCAAGGTCGTTCTTCCCGTGGCGGCGGGGCGCAACCTCGCCGTGTTGCTTGAGGCAGCAGTGCGTTCGACGATCCTGCTGCTCCGCGGCATAGACAGCATGGAAGAATTCCTGCAGCGCCAGCAGCGCGCCCTCGAACAGTCGGAATTCAATTGAGGCCACGGTTCTCATAGGTGCCTTGCGCTATGATTGCCGGCCCCCATATGGCATAGACCAGTAACCAGAATCATTGAAAAATCATGGCCGGACTCGACCGCAAGACCCCCAACCCCACCGAAATCAAGCTGCACCAGAAATCGCGCGAAATGGAAATATCCTTCGCTGATGGCAGCAACTTCCGCCTTTCCTACGAATTCCTGCGCGTGTTCTCGCCTTCTGCCGAAGTGCGCGGCCACGGACCCGGGCAGGAAACCCTGCAGACCGGCAAGCGCAACGTCGAGATCAAGGCCCTCGAGCCGGTCGGCAACTACGCCGTGCAGCCGTTCTTTTCCGATGGCCACGATACCGGCATCTACTCCTGGGACCTGCTGTACACCTACGGGAAGAACCGTGATGAACTCTGGGCCGACTATCTGGCCCGGCTCGAAGCGGCCGGTGCCAATCGCGATATCGATTCGACCACCCTCCCACCCAAGACCGGTGGCGGTTGCGGCAAACACTGAGGACTGATTCCATGGCGGACACGCATTTCGGCTTCGAAACCGTACCCGAGGGCGAAAAAGCGCGCCGCGTGAAGGGCGTCTTCTCCTCGGTCGCTGACAAGTACGACCTGATGAACGACCTGATGTCCGCCGGTCTTCATCGCCTCTGGAAAATCTTCACCCTGCAGGTCGCGGGCGCGCGACCGGGCGAACGTGTCCTCGACATTGCCGGCGGTACCGGTGACCTGGCTGCCGCCTTCCGCAAGAGCGTCGGCCCGACCGGCGAGGTCTGGCTGACGGACATCAACAACGCGATGCTGACGCGTGGGCGCGATCGCCTGCTCGACGAAGGGAAAATGGGGCCGGTTGCCCAGTGCGATGCGGAGAAACTGCCCTACCCGAACGACTATTTCGACATCGTCACGGTAGCCTTCGGCCTGCGCAACATGACACACAAGGACAAGGCGCTTGAGGAAATGCGCCGCGTGCTGCGGCCGGGTGGCCGCTTGCTGGTACTTGAGTTTTCCAAGGTCTGGGAACCCCTTTCACCCGCTTACGATTTCTATTCCTTCAAGATTCTGCCCTGGCTCGGCCAGAAGGTGGTCAACGATCCGGACAGTTATCGCTATCTGGCCGAGTCGATCCGCATGCACCCGGACCAGGAAACCCTGAAAGACATGATGGAACAGGCAGGGCTGTCCCGTGTCGAGTACTTCAACCTGACGGCGGGCGTCGTCGCCTTGCACCGCGGCTACAAGATCTGATGTTCGATCAGGTCTTTCTCGCCGCGCTGAATCACCTTCTCGAAGGTGCAAACTGGGCACGGGCGCGCCTCGTGGCCTTTGCCGGAAGGCGGGCGCGCTTCGACATGCCGCCCTTCGCTTTTGGCTTCGAAATCGCTCAGGACGGCGGAGTGACTCCGCCGTCCGACCCCGGCGTCACCGATGTCATCATTCGTTTGCCGGCAAATACCCCCTTCCTGCTGCCGCAGGGGCTGGACAAGGTCATGGCTCAGGCTGCGGTCGAAGGCAGTGCCGAATTTGCCACCGAGTTGTCCTTCGTCTTCCGCAACCTGCGCTGGGATGCCGAGGAGGATCTGGCGAAACTGGTCGGCGATATTCCCGCCCGCCGCATCGTGCAAGGCGCCAACCGATGCATCGACTGGCAAAAGCAGGCGGCAACGAACTTCGCGGAAAACCTGGCCGAATACCTGACGCTTGAAAATCCATTGTTGGTGCCGCGCGCCGAGATGATTGCCCTGCGCGACGCCATCGACCGGCTCAATGCCGATCTGAACCGCACTGAGCAGCGGCTCGCTGCCCTCTAACGCTCAGTTCCGCCGCAATCCGCGGTCAGCACCAGCAACGCGGCGACTTCTTCTGTTTCCGGCATGGAGACCGGCCGTGCCGAACATTGCAGCCAGCGTGTTCCGCCCGTCGGCGGGACGGCGCCGATGCGCTGCTGAATCCCGGCGCTATCTGCCTTGCCGGCCAAGATGCGCATGACTGGATGATCGGAGGCGGGCAGAGTAGCACCACCGGCATCTATCCAGAGCAGGTTGAGATCGACGAAGCGGCTGCCGCGCGGGATGGACGTACCGAACAAGGCCTCCGCGGCATGATTGGCAATCAGGACACGCCCGAGCGTATCAACCAGCACGATCGCGAATGGCAGCGCGGCAAATACGGCAGTGAAGCTCGCGGCAATGCGGCGGCGCGCGGCATCGGCTTCCATGTAATCGGTAATGTCTTCCTTCACCGCCATGAAATGGGAGATCTTGCCCTTTGCGTCATGCACCGGTGAGATTGAGGCCCGCTCCCAGTAGAGCGAGCCGTCCTTGCGCCGGTTGTGGAACACGCCGCGCCATTCCTTGCCCGCCTTGATCGTTTTCCAGAGTCTTTGATATTCCGCCGGCGAGGTCTCTCCCGACTTAAGCAGCCGGGGTGTTTTGCCAAGCGCTTCGTCCGCCTGATAGCCGGTCGTACTGACGAATTTCGGGTTCGCATAAACGATCTTGCCCTCGGCGTCGGTAACGATGATCGTTGCCGGACTTTGTTCGAGTGCGTGCATCAGCAGGCGCTGGCGCTGGCTGGCGGAACTGTATTTCTCCTGGGAAAGCGCTGTCGCCACGCGCTTGGCATTGACCTGCGCCTTGGTGCGTGCTTCGTTCTCCCGGAACCAGGCACGCAGCGTATTGGTCGAGACAGCGAACTCCCGCGCAATCTCGAGCAGCGGTGTTTCGCCAGCCCGCATTTTTGCGGTGGCTTTTTCCTTGGCTTCCTTGCTATGACGCATGTATCCGGTCTTTCTTCAAGTTGCCGGGATTTTATGCCGTGCCGTCCCGCCAGCGCCGACTTTCATGTGCCGAAAAAACAAAGGGCAGCCTGAGCTGCCCCTGTCCGCCGTGTAGTGAGCGATTACTTCTTGCGCAGCTTCTGGATCGCGGCGAGCTGGGCGATTGCTTCGGCCAATTCGGCCTGCGCGCGTGCGTAGTCCATCTCGGCACTCTTGTCGGCCATCGCTTCTTCGGCCCGCTTCTTGGCCTCGAGCGCCTTGGCTTCGTCCAGGTCCTTGCCGCGGATGGCGGTGTCCGCCAGCACGGTGATCAGGTTGGGCTGCACTTCGAGAATGCCGCCGGCGACGAAGATCAGTTCTTCCTGCTCCTGCTGCGGAATCTTCAAGCGAACGGCGCCCGGCTTGATGCGCGTGATGAGCGCGGTGTGGCCGGGCATGATGCCGAGCTCGCCCATTTCTCCCGGTAGCACGGCGAACTCCGTCAGCCCGGAAAAGATCGACTCTTCCGCGCTGACGACATCGATGTGAACACTGACTGCCATGTCGGCCCCTTCCCCTTGTGCGTCGGATTACTGGAGAGTCTTGGCTTTCTCGAAGGCTTCCTCGATGCCGCCGACCATGTAGAAGGCCTGCTCCGGCAGCGCGTCGCATTCGCCATCGACGATCATCTTGAAGCCCTTGATGGTCTCCTTGAGAGCGACATACTTGCCCGCCGTGCCGGTAAAGACCTCGGCCACGGAGAACGGCTGCGACAGGAAGCGCTGCAGCTTGCGGGCGCGCGACACGGCCAGCTTGTCCTCGGGGGAAAGCTCGTCCATGCCCAGAATTGCGATGATGTCACGCAGTTCCTTGTAGCGCTGCAGAGTCGACTGCACGCGGCGCGTCGTCGTGTAGTGATCTTCGCCGATAACGTTCGGGTCGACCTGGCGGGAAGTGGAGTCGAGCGGATCGACCGACGGGTAGATACCCAGCGAGGCGATGTCGCGCGACAGCACGACGGTGGCGTCGAGGTGGCCGAAGGTGGTGGCCGGTGACGGGTCGGTCAGGTCGTCCGCGGGCACGTACACCGCCTGGATCGAGGTGATCGAGCCGGTCTTGGTGGAGGTGATGCGCTCCTGCAGGCGACCCATTTCCTCGGCCAGCGTCGGCTGGTAACCCACGGCGGACGGCATCCGGCCGAGCAGCGCGGACACTTCGGTACCCGCCAGCGTGAAGCGGTAGATGTTGTCGATGAACAGGAGAATGTCGCGGCCTTCGTCGCGGAAGCGCTCGGCCATGGTCAGGCCGGTCAGCGCCACGCGCAGGCGGTTGCCCGGCGGCTCGTTCATCTGGCCGAACACCATCGATACTTTCGACTTCGACAGGTCTTCCTTGACGATGACCTTGGCGTCGCTCATCTCGTGGTAGAAGTCGTTGCCCTCGCGGGTGCGCTCGCCGACGCCGGCGAAGACCGACAGGCCCGAGTGCTGGGTCGCAATGTTGTTGATGAGCTCAAGCATCGTCACCGTCTTGCCCACGCCGGCGCCGCCGAACAGGCCGATCTTGCCGCCCTTGGCGAACGGGCAGATCAGGTCGATAACCTTGATGCCGGTTTCGAGCAGCTCGACCGACGGGGAGAGCTCGTCGAAGGCCGGGGGTGCCTGGTGGATCGCGCGGACTTCGTCGGTCTGGATCGGACCGCATTCGTCGATCGGCCGGCCCAGCACGTCCATGATGCGGCCGAGCGTACCCTGACCGACGGGAATCGAAATCGCCGCGCCGGTGCCATTCACCTTCATCCCGCGACGCAGGCCATCGGAGGAACCCATGGCAATCGTGCGAACGATGCCGTCGCCGAGCTGCTGCTGAACTTCGAAGGTCAGGCCGCTTTCGACCATCGCATGCTCTTCGGCAGCATCCAGCTTCAGGGCGTCGTAGATCTTGGGCATGCCTTCGCGCGGGAACTGGATATCCACCACCGCGCCGATGCACTGAACGATAGAACCTTGGCTCATCTTGTTTTCCCCAACTAGTTAATTCAAACCGCCGCCGCACCGCCGACGATCTCGGAAAGCTCCTTGGTGATCGCGGCCTGACGGGTTTTGTTGTAGATCAGCTGCAATTCCCCGATGACGTTTTTCGCATTATCGGATGCGGATTTCATCGCCACCATGCGCGCCGATTGCTCGGACGCCATGTTCTCCGCCACCGCCTGGTAGATCAGGGCCTCGACATAACGGGTCAGCAGCCCGTCGATCACGACCTTCGATTCCGGCTCGTAGATGTAATCCCACTGCTTGGCCTTCGTCTCGCCCAACTCACCCGACAGGGGCAGCAGTTGCTCGATTACCGCTTCCTGCTTCATTGTGTTGACGAAGCGGGTATAGGCAATCGACAGCTGGTCGATTTCGCCGTTGATGTAGGCATCCAGCTGCACCTTGACCGGACCGATCAGCTTATCGAGATGCGGCTTGTCGCCGAGCGCGACGGCATGCGACACGGTATTGGCGCCCAGCCGCTGCATGAAACCGAAACCCTTGTTGCCAATCGCGGTCACCTGGCTTGACATGCCGCCGGCTTCCCATTCTTTCATCCGCGCGAGCACCATGCGCAGCACGTTCGAGTTGAGCGCGCCGCACAAGCCTTTGTCCGAAGTCACGACAATCAGACCGTGACGCTTGACGGTATCGCGCTTGGCCAGAAACGGGTGCTTGTACTCGGTCATGGCGTGTGCGAGGTGCGCCGCCACTTGGCGGATCTTCTCGCCGTAGGGACGCGCCTGCCGCATCCGGTCCTGCGCCTTGCGCATCTTGGACGCGGCCACCATTTCCATGGCCTTGGTGATCTTGCGCGTATTTTCTACGCTCTTGATCTTGGTACGGATTTCCTTGCCGCTTGCCATGGGCTTCTCCTCGCGGTAATCAGGCCCAGGACGACTTGAAATCTTCGACGGCTGCAGCGAGCTTCTTCTCGCTGTCGCCCTCGAGATTCTTCTGCTCCAGCATTTCGCTCAGCAGGTCGGCGTACTTGGACTTGAGGAAGCCGAGCAGACCCTTCTCGAAGTCCAGCGCACGCTTGACGTCGATGTCGTCGAAGTAGCCGCGGTTGACCGCAAACAGCGTCACGCCCATCTCGGCAATACTCATCGGCGAATACTGGGGCTGCTTCATCAGTTCCGTAACCATGCGGCCGCGCTCGAGTTGCTTGCGGGTCGCTTCGTCGAGGTCGGAGGCAAATTGCGCGAAGGCCGCCAGTTCGCGGTACTGGGCGAGGGCGAGACGCACGCCGCCGCCGAGCTTCTTGATCAGCTTGGTCTGGGCCGCGCCACCGACACGCGATACCGACACGCCTGCGTTGATGGCGGGGCGGATGCCGGCGTTGAAAAGGTCGGTCTCAAGGAAAATCTGGCCGTCGGTAATCGAGATCACGTTGGTCGGCACGAACGCGGACACGTCGCCGGCCTGTGTTTCGATGACGGGCAGCGCGGTCAGCGAGCCGGTCTTGCCCTTCACGGCGCCATTGGTCATCTTCTCGACCCAGGCTTCGGACACGCGCGCAGCGCGCTCGAGCAGGCGGGAGTGCAGGTAGAACACGTCGCCCGGATAAGCTTCGCGGCCCGGCGGACGGCGCAGCAGCAGGGAGATCTGGCGATACGCCCAGGCCTGCTTGGTCAAGTCGTCGTAGATGATCAGCGCATCCTGGCCACGATCGCGGAAGTACTCGCCGATCGTGCAGCCGGAGTAGGGCGCGATGAACTGCATGGCCGCGGAATCGGATGCGGAGGCGGAAACGACGACGGTGTATTCCATCGCGCCGTATTCCTCGAGCTTGCGCACCACGTTCATGATCGACGACGCCTTCTGGCCGATGGCGACGTAGATACAGATCAGATCCTTGCCCTTCTGGTTGATGATGGTATCGATCGCCACGGCGGTCTTGCCGGTCTGGCGGTCGCCGATGATCAGTTCGCGCTGGCCGCGGCCGACCGGCACCATGGAGTCGATCGATTTGAGGCCAGTCTGCACCGGTTCTGACACGGACTTCCGCCAGATCACGCCCGGTGCCACCTTTTCGATGACGTCGCGTTCCTTGGCATTAATGGGGCCCTTGCCGTCGATCGGCTGACCCAGCGAGTTGACCACGCGGCCGATCAACTCTGGGCCAACGGGCACATCGAGAATGCGGCCGGTACATTTGACCGTATCGCCCTCGGAGATGTGCTCGTAGCGGCCGAGCACCACGGCGCCGACGGAATCGCGCTCGAGGTTCAGGGCCATGCCCATGGTGTTGCCGGGGAACTCCAACATCTCGCCCTGCATGACGTCGGCCAGGCCGTGGACGCGGCAAATGCCGTCGGTGGCGGTCACCACCGTGCCTTGCGTGCGGACTTCCGAAGCTGCTTGCAGGTTCTGGATCTTGCTCTTGATGAGCTCGCTAATTTCCGAGGGATTCAACTGCATGAAATTCTCCTAACTGTTCAGCGCCGTACGCATGGCATCGAGCTTGCCGCGCACGGATGCATCGAGCACCTTGTCACCGACCACTACCCGGACCCCGCCAATCAAGGATGGATCCACTGTCACGGCGACCTTCAGCTTGGCCTTGAAGCGATCTTCCAGCTGCCGGGCAAGCGCCGCCACCTGGTCGTCGTTCATCGGAAAAGCGGAAACGATTTCGGCTTCTTTGACACCCTCCTCGCCACGCTTCATCTCTTCGAACAGAGCGGCGATGTCGGGTAGCGCAGCCAGCCGGTCATTACTGGCCAACAAACCGATCAGATTATCGGTCGCATCGCCCGTTGTGGCACCGACGGCCGAGCGGAACAATTCGGCCAGTTGCGCTGCGGTCACGTTCGGATGCTTGATGAGCGCGGCGATTTCTTCATGCACCGCGACAGCAGCAAGCTTTTCCAGCGTGGATGACCAAGCGGGCAGCGTGCCCTCTTCCCGCCCGAGGCGAAAAACCGCTTCGGCATAGGGACGGGCGATGGTGACGGTCTCGGCCATTGCTCAAAGGTCCTGCTTCAGCGCAACCAGCATGTCGGCATGGGCGGCTGCGTTGATTTCCTTGCTGAGGATCTTCTGGGCGCCAACCACTGCCAGTTCGGCCACGCGCTCGCGCAAGGCCTGCTTGGCGCGCTGTACTTCCTGGTCGATTTCGGCGCGCGCGGAGGCGACGACCTTGTCGGCTTCAACCTTGGCAGCTGCCTTGGCCTCTTCGACAATCTGGACGGCGCGCTTCTCGGCCTGGGCGAGGAGTTCGTTCGACTGTTCCTTGGTCTTGCGCAAGGCGTCGGCGGAGTGCTTCGCGGCCAGCTCCAGTTCATGCTTGCCGCGCTCGGCAGCCGCCAAGCCTTCGGCGATCTGCGTTTGCCGGTCGGCCAGCGCCTTTTGCAGCGGCGGCCAGACGAACTTCATCGTAAACCAGATGAAGAACCAGAACATGATCGCTTGCGCGAGAAGGGTTGCGTTGATGTTCATGCGGAACCTTTCTTGCCGGTTTCCGGCCTGAAGTGCTGACTCAGGCGGCCACTGCAAAGAAGACGTACATCGCCAGACCGACGGCGATCATCGGCACGGCGTCGACCAGACCCATCACGACGAAGAACTGGGTACGCAGCATCGGAATCAGCTCGGGCTGGCGGGCAGCGCCCTCGAGGAAACGGCCACCCAGCACGCCGATACCCACGGCGGCTCCGAGCGCACCCAAGCCCATCATGAGGGCGCCGGCGATGAACAGCAAGGCTTGTACTTCAGTCATGGTTTTCTCCTTTTTTCCTTGAAAGGGATTCAGATTGAAACGAGTGGTCCGGGTAATTCGTCAGTGGCTCTCGGTGGCCATGGCCATGTAGATGATGGTCAGAGTCATGAAGATGAAAGCCTGCAGGGTAATGATCAGGATGTGGAAGATCGCCCAGCCGAGCGAGAGCAATACCTGGGTGATGAACAGCGTGCTGCTGCCGATGGCGAAGCCAGCCCACGAGGCACCCATGATCGCGAGCAGGATGAAGATCATTTCGCCGGCGTACATATTGCCGAAAAGCCGCAGCGAGAGCGAGAAAGGCTTGGCGATATCCTCGATGAGGCGGAACAGGAGATTGACAGGAGCGAGTTTCGCGCCAAACGGCGCCGTCAGCGCTTCATGCGCCAGGCCGCCGATGCCCTTGACCTTCAGGTTCATCCAGATCATCAGAAAAAATACCGTGATCGACATGGCGAAGGTGAGGTTGGGGTCGGTAGTCGGCACAATCTTGAGGTAATGAACCCCGGCTGCGCCAGCGGTGATCGGCAGGAAGTCGATCGGGATCAGGTCCATGGCATTCATGGCAAAGACCCAGACGAAGATGGTGATGGCCATTGGCGTGATCAGCTCGCTCTTGCCATGGAAGGAGCCCTTGACTTGCTGATCGATGAAGCCGGTGACCATCTCGACGAAATTCTGCCAGCCGGCTGGCACGCCGCTGGTCGCCCGGCGCGCCACGATCGCCATGCCACCAAGCAGCAACAGGCCCAGCAGACCCGAGATGATGATCGTGTCGAGATGGAAGGTCCAGAAGCCGGAACCGACTTTGAGATTGGTCAGATGGTGGCCGATATAGCCACTTGCGGTCAGAGCACCTTCGGCAGAACTCATGATCTCTCCACTTCCCCCATCCACTGGGTGCGCCGCAACATGGCGAGCCAGTGAATAACAAAAGTCGTTCCAAAACCCACAAACAGCCAGACGGCAGCGATGCTCTTGAATGTCGCGAATATCAGTGCGAACAATCCCACTGCAACCGCGAACTTGTAGAACTCCGCTACGACCTGCCCCTTCAGCGCACGCGCCGGATCGGTTTCCGGTCGCATCGCCCGCCAGAGATAAGCCAGATTGCCCGAAAAGCCGATCAATCCACCTATCCCCGACGAAACGGCTGCTGTCGTGCCGGACATCATCCCGGCAGTTCCAGCCAGCACAGCCGTCAAGACAAGCTGTCCTCCCAACACCCAGCGCACCAAAGCATTACGGTGAAGCGCTGCTGTTTTATGAGCGCGCATACTATCCGTAATAATGCGGCTTGCGCATTACAATATTTGATATTGACACTTAAATGCTGCGATGCAAAACATTTTACATGGTTTTGCTTCGCAATCGCAGCAACAATCCATCTAGTTGATCAAGGCTCGTGAATCGGATGCTGATGCTGCCCGCGCCATTCCGGTTGGCGGCCAGCTTGACCGACGCTCCGAGGCTGTCCGCCAACTCCTCCTCAAGCCGCACCAGATCACGGTTTTTCTCCTGCGCCGGCTTGTGCGGGGGCGGGTTCAGTTCGCGCGTCACGCGCCGTTCCGTTTCTCGCACTGAATAGCCTTTGTCGGCAACTTCGGCCGCAAGCCGCCCCTGCTCGGTTTTCGGCGCGGCGAGGATCGCGCGCGCGTGGCCCATCTCGATATCGCCCGCCATCAGGAGATCCTGCGCCGGTTTGGCCAGATTCAGCAGGCGCAACAGATTGGTGGCCGCCGAGCGCGAGCGGCCGACCGCATCGGCGGCCTGCTGGTGCGTCATGCCAAATTCATCGATGAGGCGCTGCAGGCCCGCCGCTTCCTCGAGCGGATTGAGATCTTCGCGCTGGATGTTTTCGATCAGTGACATCGCCAGCGCCGCATCGTCGGGAATTTCGCGGATCAGCACGGGCACCTCGGTCAGGCCCGCGAGCTGCGAGGCGCGCCAGCGCCGTTCGCCGGCGATGATTTCGTAACGGCCACCGGACACCGGACGTACCGAGATCGGCTGGATCAAGCCCTGCGCCTTGATCGAGGCGGCCAGATCCTCCAGCGAACCGGGGTCCATGCGCGTGCGCGGCTGATACTTGCCCGGCTGCAAGTCGCCGATCGCCAGTGTCGCCTGCCGCTGCTTGTCCGCATCCATGGCGTCGTCATTGCCGGCGAGCAGCGCGTCGAGGCCGCGACCGAGTCCCTTCTTGCGTTGAATCATGCCTGCTGCTCCTTTTCCCATGCGCTGACGCGCTCTATCATCTCGCGCGCGAAGGCCAGATAGGCCTGCGCCCCCTTGGCGTTCCTGTCGAACAACACGCCCGGCATGCCGTAGCTCGGCGCCTCGGCGAGCCGCACGTTGCGTGGCACCAGTGTCTTGAACACCTTGTCGCCGAAGTGTTCTTCGAGCTGCCGCGATACCTGGTTCGACAAGGTCGAGCGCGGGTCGAACATCACGCGCAGCAGGCCGATGATGCGCAGGTCGCGGTTGAGGTTGCGATGCACCTGCTTGATGGTGTTGACCAGATCGGAAAGGCCTTCCAGCGCATAGTATTCGCATTGCATGGGTATGATGACGCCATGCGCGGCGCAGAGCCCGTTGAGCGTCAGCATCGACAGCGAGGGCGGACAATCGATCAGGACAAAGTCATATTCGGCGGCATGCCGTTCCAGCGCTTGGCGGAGGCGCTGTTCGCGCCGCTCAAGGTCGACCATCTCGACCTCGGCGCCGGCCAGTTCGCGATTGGCCGGCAGCACGGCGTAATTGCCACTCGGCGAGATCACCCGCACTTCGGTCAGTGTCGCGAGCCCCAGCAGCATCTGATAGACGGAAGTGGGGAGCGAACGCTTTTCGATGCCGCTGCCCATCGTCGCATTGCCTTGCGGATCGAGGTCGACCAGCAGGGTGCGCTGTCCGGCCTGGGTCAGCGCGGCGGCCAGATTGACGGCCGTCGTGGTCTTGCCCACGCCGCCTTTCTGGTTGGCAATCACAAAAACATGCATGCTCAGCCTTTCTTCAATTGCAGGAGGCAGCGTTCGGCCGCCAGGCCGGGAACGTGCAATTCATGGCTTTCCAGCACCCGCCAACCCGCGGGCAGGGCAGCAATTTCGTCGGCAGGATACCCGCCTTTCATCGCCCACAGGCAATCCGCAAGATGCCCGGCGTACCCGATGTAGTCCGCCAGACTGGCAAAGGCGCGGGAAATCACGGCATCGTTCTTCCCCTGCAGCTCTTCAACACGGCCGCAGTGAATGCTTACATTGGGCAACCCGAGCTCGATCTTCACCTGGCGCTGAAAGGCCGCTTTTTTCTCCACCGCCTCAACCGAAGTCACTCTCCATTCGGGCTGCGCGATGGCCAGAAGCAGCCCCGGCAGACCGGCCCCGCTGCCGACATCGGCGAGGGCGGCATGCCGTCCCGCCAGCGCCGACTTTTGCAGAACCGGCAGAACCGCCAGCGAGTCAAGGATGTGATGGGTCACCATTTCTGCGGGGTCGCGGATCGATGTCAGGTTGTACACCTTGTTCCACTTCACCAGTAGGGCGAGGTAGGCCGCGAGCTTGTCAGCGGCGCCCGCCGGCAGCTTTAGCCCAAGCGCGTCGATGCCTTCGCTCAACTTCATCCACGCACCTTCTTGAGATGTACCAGCAGCACCGCGATGGCCGCCGGGGTGACGCCCTGAATCCGGCTCGCCTGCCCAACCGTCTGCGGACGCAACTGGGTGAGGCGCTGGCGCACCTCGATCGACAGGCCGTTGAGCGCGGCGTAATCCAGGTCGGGCGGAATGGGCGTGTTTTCCTGTTGCGCCATCTTTTCCACATCTTCCTTCTGGCGCTCGATATAGCCGTGGTACTTGGCCTGGATTTCGATCTGCTCGACGACATCGACACCTTCGACCGCTGCCCCGGCTCCAGGCAGGGTCATCAGGCTCCGGTAGCTCACCTCGGGCCGGCGCAGCAGGTCGAACAGGGTGTACTCGCGTTCGATCGGCTTGCCGAGCACGCGCTCGATTTCGTGCATCGCGACCACGTTCGGATTGATCCAGCAGGATTTCAGGCGCTCGACCTCGGCGGCGATGGCGTCGCGTTTGCGGTTGAAAGCATCCCAGCGGACATCATCGACCAGCCCGAGGCAGCGGCCGGTTTCGGTCAGCCGCAAATCGGCATTGTCCTCGCGCAGGCTCAGGCGATATTCGGCGCGGCTGGTGAACATGCGGTAGGGCTCTGAAACACCACGCGTAATCAGGTCATCAACCAGCACGCCAAGATAGGCCTCGTCGCGGCGCGGCCACCAGCCCTCCTTGCCCAACGCCTGACGGGCGGCATTCAGCCCGGCAAGCAGTCCCTGCGCGGCAGCTTCCTCGTAACCCGTCGTACCGTTGATCTGGCCGGCGAAGAACAGCCCGCCGACTGCCCGGGTCTCCAGCGTCGCCTTGAGGGCGCGCGGGTCGAAATAGTCGTACTCGATCGCGTAGCCGGGCCGGGTGATATGGCAATTCTCCAGCCCGCGGATCGAATGCACGAGATCGAGCTGCACATCGAAGGGCAGGCTGGTCGAGATGCCTTGGGGATAGTACTCGTGCGTCGTCAGCCCCTCGGGCTCGAGAAATATCTGGTGCGAATCCTTTCCCGCGAACCGATGGATCTTGTCCTCGATGGACGGGCAGTAACGCGGGCCGACCCCCTCGATCACCCCCGTGAACATTGGCGAGCGGTCAAGTCCGCCACGGATGATGTCGTGGGTATGCAAGTTGGTATGAGTGATCCAGCAGGGAATCTGGTGCGGATGCTGTTCGGCTTTGCCGAGGAAGGAAAACACCGGCAGCGGATCGTCGCCCGGCTGTTCCTGCATCACGCTGAAATCGATGGTCTTGCCGTCGAGACGCGGCGGCGTGCCGGTCTTGAGGCGTCCGGCCGGCAGCTTCAGTTCGCGCAGGCGCGCGGCCAGCGACAGGGAGGGCGGATCACCGAAGCGGCCGGCACGGTAATTTTCCAGCCCGACATGCACGAGGCCGTTGAGGAAAGTTCCGGCGGTAAGCACCACGGCAGCAGCCTCTATGCGCACACCCAACTGGGCGACCACGCCGCTGACACGCTCTCCGGATACGATGACGTCGTCCGCCGCCTGCTGGAAGATCGTCAGGTTCGGCTGGTTTTCCAGTCGGGAACGAATCGCCTGCCGATACAGCACCCGGTCCGCCTGCGCACGCGTCGCGCGCACCGCCGGGCCTTTCGAGGCATTGAGGATGCGGAATTGAATGCCGGCTTCGTCCGTTGCCGCCGCCATGGCGCCACCCAGCGCATCGACTTCCTTGACGAGATGACCCTTGCCGATGCCACCGATCGAGGGATTGCAGGACATCGCGCCGAGCGTTTCGATGTTGTGCGTCAGCAGTAGCGTACGCGCACCCATGCGCGCGGCGGCGAGCGCAGCTTCGGTGCCGGCATGGCCACCGCCGATCACGATCACATCGTAGCGAACTGGAAGTTGCATCAAAAAGTCGGCGCCGGCAAGACGGCAAGACATGAGCAAAAGAGGGGGCGAATGATACCCCCGAAAAAAACCTCAGCGACAATGTTTCACGTGAAACAGGACGGATTCGGGTTTCACGTGAAACAAATGTCAGTGCTTGTCAGTGCTTGCGGCCCAAGCCAAGATAGCTCTCGACAACCTTCGGATCATCTTCCAGTTGGTCGGAGGGGCCTTCGAGCGCAATTTCGCCGGTCTCGAGGACATAGCCGTAATCGGAAACCTGCAGTGCCGCGCGCGCATTCTGCTCCACCAGCAGGATGGCCACGCCCATGTCCCGCAAATCACCAATCACCCGGAAGATCTCGCGCACGATCAGCGGCGCCAGGCCAAGGCTCGGTTCGTCGAGCATGAGGATCTTCGGTTGCGCCATCAGCGCGCGGCCGACCGCAAGCATCTGTCGCTCGCCGCCGGAGAGCGTGCCGGCGGTTTGTCGATGACGCTCCCTGAGGCGCGGGAATATCCCGTAGACCTTTTCGAGTGTCTGGTGTTCGTCACGGTAGCCAAGTCGGCGACGCATGAAGGCACCAAGCAGGAGATTGTCCTCGACGTTCATTTCGCCGAACAACTCCCGCTTTTCGGGCACCAGCGTCATGCCGTGAGCGACCATCGTCTCGATGTCGATATGGCGGCAAACCTCTCCCTGATAACGCACCTCGCCGCCGCCGAAAGGCAATACCCCCATGATCGCGGAGAGGAGGGTAGTCTTGCCCGCGCCGTTCGGGCCGATCACGGTAACGATCTCGCCCGGCCGCACTTTCAGGGAAACATGGTGCAACGCCTCGACCTTGCCGTAGGAAACGGTCAGGTCGCTCACCTCCAGAATCGGCTCGGGGATCGCTTCGCCAGTCTTGTCCGTCATGTCAATCGACTCCGCCCAGATAGGCCTCGATCACCGCCGGGTTACCCTGCACTTCACGCGGCAGTCCCTCGGCAATCTTCTTGCCGAACTCCATTACCACGACCCGGTCGGCGAGATCCATGACGAACTCCATGTCATGCTCGACCAGCAGGATGCCCATGCCTGCGGTACGCAACTGGCGGAGCAACTCAGCCAGCGACTGCTTCTCGAGGAAACGCAAGCCGGCGGCCGGTTCGTCGAGCAGCAGCAGGGAAGGATCGGCCGCCAGCGCCCGGGCAATTTCCACGATGCGCTGCTTGCCGAGCGGCAGGCTGCCGGCCGCATCGTGAATGTGCTCACCCAGACCGACCCGCTCGCATTGGCGCGCCGCTTCGGCGAGCAGGCGCGCTTCTTCAGTGCGCTCGAGATGCAGCATCGCGGCGGGTACGCCTTGCTGGCCGCGCACGTGTGCACCGAGCGCGACGTTCTCCAGCACGCTCATCGCCGGCAGCAGGCGTACATGCTGGAAAGTCCGGCTCATACCCATGCGGGCGATGCTGCGCGAGTTGCGTCCGTCGATGCGCTGGCCGCTAAAGCGCACTTCGCCACTGGTGGGCGGATCCACGCCGGTAATCAGGTTGAACAAGGTCGATTTGCCGGCGCCATTGGGGCCGATCAGCGCAAGAATCTCTCCGGCAGAGACCGACAGGCTCATCTGGTCGTTGGCCACCAGGCCGCCGAATTTCTTGACCGCGTCGTTTACCTCGAGCAGCGGGGTACCGGCCACCGGCACCGGACGACGCACCAGCGTTTCGCCCCGAAAGTCGGCGCTGGCGGGACGGCATGCCTGCTCGGGCAGCAGACGCGCCAGCCAGGGCCAAAGCCCCTCGCGCGCCCGATGCAGCACGAAGATCATCAACAGACCGAAGGCGATCACCTCGAAATTGCCGGTCGCGCCGAATAATTGCGGCAGCAGGTCCTGCAGCCACTGCTTGAGCACCGTGATCAGCGTCGCGCCGACCAGCGCGCCCCAAACGTGGGCGGCACCGCCGATCACCGCCATGAACAAATACTCGATGCCGACATGCAGTCCGAAGGGCGTCGGATTGACGAAACGCTGCAAGTGGGCGTACAGCCAGCCGGAAACGCAAGCGAAAAGGGCGGCAACCAGGAAGACCACGATCTTCGCGCGGCCGGTATCGACGCCCATCGCTTCGGCCATGATCACGCCACCTTTCAGCGCCCGGATGGCGCGCCCGGAGCGCGAGTCGAGGAGATTGCGCGTCAACCAGACCGCCGCCAGCAGCACGACCCAGATCAGGAAGTAGAACTGCCGGCCGTCACGCAATTCGAGGCCACCGAGGATCAAGGGCGGAATGCTGCCGATGCCGGTATGGCCGCCGAGAAACTCGAGATTGCCGAACAGGAAGTAGATCGAGATGCCCCAGGCGATCGTGCCAAGCGGCAGATAGTGTCCCGAAAGACGCAAGGTCAAGGCACCCAGCAAAGAGGCTACGAGCGCAGTGAGCACTAACCCCGCCAGGAGGCCGCCCCACGGATTCGCCAGCGGGGCAAGCCAGGCCGGCAGATTCGCCGCTGTCGTCAGCCAGGCCGTCGCATAGGCACCTATCCCGACGAAAGCGGCCTGACCGAAAGAAGTGAGCCCGCCAATGCCCGTCAGCAACACGAGGCCCAGCGCCACCAGCGCGTAGAGTCCGATGTAGTTGAGCAGCGTGATGTAGAACTCGGGCAGGGCGATGGGCGCCAGCGCCAGCAAGACGACAAATATGGCGACGACCGCCCGCGGCTTCATTCGTCTTCCTCGACATGGTGGGTCGTCAGCGAACGCCACACCAGCACCGGAATGATCAGGGTGAACACAATCACTTCCTTGAAGGCCGACGCCCAGAACGAAGAAAAGGACTCGAGCAGGCCGACCAACACCGCGCCGGCGGCCGCGACCGGATAGCTCGCCAGCCCGCCGACGATCGCCCCGACGAAGCCCTTGAGTCCGATCAGGAAGCCCGTGTCGTAATACACGGTCGTGATTGGCGCGATGAGGATGCCGGACAGCGCGCCGATGGTCGCCGCCAGCAGGAAGGTCAGCTTGCCGGCCAGCGTGGTCGAGATGCCCATCAGCCGCGCACCGGCACGATTCACCGCCGTCGCCCGCAGCGCCTTGCCATACAGGCTTCGTTCGAAAAAGAAGTAGAGGGCGACAATCAGCACGGCGCTCGCGCCGACGACCCAGAGGCTTTGACCCGTGATGGTAAGACCGCCGATGTCGATCGACGCATCTGAGAAAGCGGGCGTACGCGATCCCTCGGCACCGAAGAACAGCAGCCCGAGGCCGACCAGTGCCAGATGCACCGCCACCGACACGATCAGCAGCACCAGTACCGATGCTTCGGCGATCGGCTGGTAGGCCAGGCGATACAGCTGCGGCCCGAGCGGCACGACGATGGCGAGCGCCAGCGCCACTTGCAGGAGCATCGGCCAGTCCTTGGGTTCCGCGCCGAGCACCAGCGCTGCAATGACAAATGGATAGACGATCTGCCAGCCGAGCAGGCGCGCGAGCCGTCCCTTGCCGAGTCGCAGGCTGGCCGGGGCATCGATGAGGGTAACGGCGACGCCGAGGGCCAGCAGCAGCCAGAGCGTGCCGGGCGCGTGGCCGGCCTGGAAACTCGCCAGCGTGAGCGCGCCGTAGGCGACGAACTCGCCCTGCGGGATGAAGATGACCCGCGTCACCGCGAAGACGAGCACCAGCGCCAGCGCCAGCAGCGCATAGATGGCGCCATTGACGATCCCGTCCTGGCCGAGCAGCAGTGCGATTTGCAGATCCATCGATTCTTCTCAAACGACAAGGGCGCCGAAAACCTCCGACGCCCTTGACTTCATGGCTGGCGCGATTTTACTTGAGCAGCTTCCAGTCGCCATTCTCGACCCTGACCATCACGCGGGCGCGCTGGTCGAAACCGAGGTGATCGGTGGGCGACATGTTGACGATGCCGTGCGAGACGGTGACGTTCTTGAGCCCCTCCAGCGCATCGCGCAGGGCAACCCTGAACTCCTTGCTGCCCGGCTTGGCCTTCTTGAGGGCGACCGGGATGGCATTCTGCAAGAGGATGCCGGCATCCCAGGCGTGCGCGCCGAAGGTCGAAGCGTTGCCCTTGCCATGCGCCGCTTCGTACTTGGCGACGTAGTCCGACGCCACCTTCTTGATCGGGTTGTCGGCAGGCAGTTGGGCCGCGACCAGCACGGGGCCGGCGGGCAACAGGGTGCCTTCGCAATCCTTGCCGCAGACGCGCAGGAAGTCCTTGTTGGCGACGCCGTGGGTCTGGTAGTAGGCACCCTTGTAGCCCTTTTCCTTGAGCGTCTTCTGCGGCAAGGCGGCGGGCGTGCCGGCGCCGGCAACCAGCACGGCGTCCGGCTTGGCGGCGATGATCTTCAGCACCTGGCCGGTCACCGACGTATCGGCGCGGTTATAGCGCTCGTTGGCGACGATCTGCAGTTTGCGCGCTTCGGCGATCTTGGAGAACTCGCGATACCAGCCCTCGCCATAGGCGTCGGCAAAGCCGATGAAGGCGACCGACTTGATGCCCGCTGTGGTCATGTGCTCGATGATGGCGGTGGACATCTGGACATCGTTCTGCGGGGTCTTGAACACCCACTTGCGCTTCGCATCGACCGGATCGACGATGGCGGCGGAGGCAGCCATCGCAATCATCGGCGTTTCGGCCTCGGCGACGACGTCGACCATCGCCAAAGAGTTCGGGGTGATGGAGGAACCGACAATGACATCGACCTTGTTCTCGGTCAGGTGCTTGCGCGTATTCTTCACCGCGGTGGTCGGATTGGTCTCGTCATCGAGGATGATGTAGTTGATTTTTTCGCCGCCGATGCTGGTCGGCATCAGGGCGAAGGTGTTCTTTTCGGGGATGCCGAGCGACGCGGCCGGGCCGGTGGCGGAAACGACGACACCGACATTGATGTCGGCGAACGCGGCACCGGCGACGCCAACCAGCATGACGGCAAGCAGGGACTTCATCTTCAATTTCATGGGCTCCTCCCGGGAATTATGGTGACGATTATGGGGAAACGCCGAATGTATCATCGTGCCGGCCATTCGTCCATGCACCGGGCGTGGTTTCTAGCTGTGCAGCCCGGACAGAGTGTCCCAGCCAATCTTGACGATCAACAGCGCCGTCATCACAAGGAACACCAGGCGCACGAACTCGCTGCCATGCTTGATGGCCAGCTTGCTGCCCAGTTGCGCGCCGGCAATGTTGCACACCGCCATGCCAAGACCGAGCGTCCACAGCACATGTCCGGAGGGCGCGAACAGGAACAGGGCGCCGGCATTCGTCGCGGCGTTGAGGATTTTTGCGCTCGCGGAGGCATGCAGGAAATCCATGCCGAACAGGCGCACGAAGGCGAAGATCATGAAGCTGCCCGCGCCCGGCCCGAAGAAGCCGTCGTAGAAACCCATCACCGCACCGACCAGCAG
>Ga0172375_10003393_pt1 | contig 24181 bp, 9 predicted proteins | sample LakKiv1m_FD_114537 | JGI IMG/M metagenome (GOLD analysis project Ga0172375, IMG submission 114537) | Freshwater microbial communities from Kabuno Bay, South-Kivu, Congo - kab_092012_11.1m | ecosystem: Environmental > Aquatic > Freshwater > Lake | place: Democratic Republic of the Congo... | reverse complement strand
TTAAATCAGTATTCAAAATATTTTATTCTGTTTCTTTTGGTATTCATACTGAAAAGCCACTCTGATTTCCAATCCCATTTTTTCAGCGAAAAAATTAAAAAATTAGTTACTGATCTGATAATCATTCAGGTATTCCTAACAATAATAAAATTGTATCTGATTGGGTTGAATGAAAGTATTATTGGCAGCATAAGTTATATCGGAGGAGCTGCCGGTACTGTATTTCCTGTACTTGGTTTTATTTTTTTATGGGGAATTAAGAAAGGCGAATTTGATACTAAAGAATGGACCATTGTGTTCCTATTATTGCTTGTCGGATATGCAAGTATGAAAAGGGCAATATGGTTTATCATGCCAGTAGTTATCTTTCTTTTTTATTATTATGTGCCTGGAAAGAAACTATCCAAAAGACTTTTATATGTTATACCACTTCTCCCTTTAATATTTTATTTAGGCGTCAGGATTAATCCGACCCTGAATCCCGATAAGTCATTTTGGGGGAGATTTGATTTAGATTATGCATTAAATTATGCAAGGGATTACTCATTTGGTGAGGGACGCGAGGCAAGCAAGAAGGGTCGGGGTGGTGCCACATTACAGCTTGTGAAAACTCTTTTAACACTGGATTATTCACAAAGAGACTTAATCGGAATGGGTTTAAAGCCTATGTATACAACTGATTACGAAGAGTTTGACAAGCTTGGATTTGATATCGGGCATAAAGGTTCAGCTAACGGAATATTTCAAACATATGTAACCAGTGGATTTATAGGGGTTTTATTTACGCTGTTGTTTATCCTGAGCATATTAAATAAAATCAAAAACAAGCGATTGAAGTTTGCTATCATCGCGGTATTTTGCTGGGAGTATTTTTTTTACACCGGTATTATTATGCGAACCCAGGCATTGTCATTTCTTTTAGTCTATTTTATTATCTATTCCAATGGGAACTACTTAAAAGTACCAAACGGTTTAAACTCAAAAGTAAGATATGTGACAGCTCCTGTTGTTAATAATAAACAGTTTTGACCGCACCTAAGAGAAATATTTTGTTCTTATTGACCATACAATTTGGGTATCATACAGACACCTATATGTACTGCAAATATCTAAACAAATCCAGATTTAATGTAAGTTACTTCTGTTTTGATATGCAGCTTCCCAAAATGAATCTTCCGGATGTTGATGTTGTATATGTTAATCTTCACAAAAACAAATTACTACGTTATTTGATTTTCATCAGCGAGCTCAACCGTTTCATAAGATCGAATAAGTATGATCTGATCTTTCATGTTCATACAAAATATACACTTCTTATACGTCTTTTTAACCTGTTTCAGCCCATAGTTTTGGATATACGCACAGGTGATTTGAGCGATACTAAATTAATACGTTATCTAAAAAATAAGGAAATAAAATTGTTTGCATTATTATACAGGCATGTTTCTGTTATTTCCGCAAGCCTGGCAAGAAAAATGGCAATTCCTGAACGAAAATCGTTTATTCTTCCTTTGGGAGGAGAATTTCAGAAAATACCGGCAAAAAGTTTTAATTTCCTTAAATTATTATATGTAGGAACAATGGATAATCGTAACATTCATGATACAGTTTATGGATTATCTGAATACATTAATCGACATCCATCGGAGAAAATATCATATGATATTGTCGGAACTGGAAGTACTTATTGGTTGGGTCTGCTTAATAAAGCTATTGCCGATACAAATCTAAGTGATACGGTTTGCCTGCATGGGAATAAAAGTCTTTCTGAAGTATTACCATTTTTCGAAATGTGTAATATTGGGATTGTGTATATTCCACAAAGAGATTATTACGAATTTCAGCCATCAACTAAACTTTATGAGAGTCTCCTTGCCGGCATGCCAGTAATTGCAACAAATACCTATGAGAATAGGACCTCATTGAAAGAAGAATGCGGTATATTAACAGAAGATTATCCGACCTCATTCTGCAACGCCCTTGAGCAGATTAATGCAAATAAGCATTTGTATAATTCAGACAGGATAAAAATGCTTTATAGAGATTCCAGCTGGGATAATATTGTTAAGAATAAGCTTGAAAAATACTTTGATTACTGCTTCGAATAATGAAATACCTGATTTCAGATTTACTTTTTAAGATATCATACAAATTAAAAGATTATTTGCTTAAAGGGTATTGGATAATACGTTTGGGAAGTCTTGGTAAGAATTCATTTATTAGAACAAAAACAAGGATCATTGGAAACCCCAAAAGGATAAAGATAGGGAAACACTTTAAAGTTTATGAAAATTGCATTATTGCAATTGGCAAAGGTGAAATTCTAATTGGTAATAATGGACTATTGGGAGTTGGCACTTATATTAATGTGGGAAATGAAAAGCTTACGATTGGCAATGGCGTTGCCATCGCTCCTTTTTGTAAGATCTTCACCTTCTCGCATCATTATTCTACAGATAAAGAGATAATGGATTCTTACAAGACAGGGGATGTCATAATTGAGAATGATGTATTAATTGGCACAAATTCTATAATTCTTCCGGGCGTGATCATTAAAAAAGGAGCAATAGTCGCTGCAGGCAGTTTAGTGAATAAAGATATCCCTGAGAATTCAATTTATGGGGGTTCTCCGGCTAAGTTCATTAGAATGAGAACTTATGAAAGTCCTGGTCGTTTGTAGTGGCAATACTTCAGATGGTCTGGAATTCAATTTACAAAATCACCAGCCTTTTATTTATGAACAGGTTGAAGCCGTTAAAAGATTTGGCATTGAATTTCGGTTTTTTTTTATTCAGGGAAAAGGATTAGCAGGCTACCTTAAGAATCTGGGTTTATTAAAGAAGACGCTGGCGGATAGATTTGATCTTGTTCATGCACATTATGGATTAGCCGGATTGCTTGTCCTAATAGCAAAGGGAGATTATCCTCTGGTGACAACGTTTCATGGTAATGATATAAATCCAATTTCCATGAAGCCTGGCATCAAACCAAATATCAATAAAATACTCTCCCGAATTGCTAATCGGTACAGCAGTCATTCAATTTTTGTAAGCAAAGATCTTGCATTAAGGCTTAAAGCATTCCCCGACAAATATGACATTATTCCCTGTCAGGTAAATCTTGACTTATTTTATCCGATAGACAAAATATCCGCCAGAAATCAATGTAATTTATTAGCTGAAAAGCGATACATTTTATTTTCGTCCTCCTTTGACAACCCGGTTAAAAATTATTCATTGGCAAAAAAAGCTTGTGATTCGTTTGATAATGTAGAACTTATTGAATTAAAGGGGTACTCAAGACAGGAAGTTAACTTGTTAATGAATGCTTGTGATTTGGCACTAATTACATCATATAATGAGGGATCTTCGCAGTTCCTGAAAGAGGCAATGGCATGTAATTGTCCAGTTGTTAGCACCAAAGTTGGCGACGTTGAAATGATTTTTGGTGATACAAAAGGTTGTTATATATCAAATTATAACATTGAGGATGTCATTGACAAAATCAAAATGGCATTTGAATTTTCCAGGACCCGGAATAAAACAAATGGCAGAGAACGAATTACCGAACTTGAACTTGATGCAGAACACACAAGCCGGAAGATTTATGATATTTATCTTGAAGTGATTAAGTGATGTGTGGAATTTGCGGGATTATCAATTTTAAAAATGAACCGGTAACCGACATCCCCTTAAGGCAAATGATGCAGAGGATGAAGCATCGGGGACCTGACGATGAAGGTGTTTTTATAAAAAAAAATATTGGTTTAGGTTTTGTACGGTTAAGTATTATAGACCTCTCATCAGCTGGTCACCAGCCAATGATCTCAAATGATGGCAGGTATGTTATTGTCTTGAACGGAGAAATATTCAACTATATAGAGATAAGAGAGGAACTTAAAGATTTTTATCCTTTTAAAAGTAACACTGATACTGAGGTTCTTTTAGCAGCATTCATGAAGTGGGGGAAGAATTGTCTTGATATCCTAAATGGGATGTTTGCTTTTGTTATACTGGATACTCTTACAATGAATGTCTTTGGAGCAAGGGATAGGTTTGGTATAAAGCCCTTTTATTACACAATAGATAATAATCGTTTTATTTTTGCATCTGATATACCACTCATTTTATCCTTGTTAAATTCTAAGCCAGATCAAAATGATTCTATAATCTATGACTTTCTTGTTTATAACAGAACCAACCATTTAAGTCAAACCTTCTTCAGGAATATATATAAGCTGCAGCATGGTCACCTGCTTCAATTGATTGGGAACATTCTAAATATAAAACGATGGTATAGTTTAGATGAAAAGGTTAAGGAACTTCAGTACTCTGATTATACAAGTAACAGGTTCTTTCAGGATTTTTCCACTTCCATCGATCTCCAATTGAGAAGTGATGTCCCACTAGGTACATGTTTAAGCGGTGGCCTGGATTCTTCTTCAATAACCTCAGTTGTGAAAAACAAATCCCGAAAAAACCAATTGCATACATTTTCTGCGATTTACGGAAAAGGCACGCCTGGTGACGAATCGGATTTTATAGATGAGTATAACAAAACCGGACTTAATATGCATTTCACTCATCCAACAGCTGATAGTTTGTTTGAGGATATCAACCGGTTTCATGATGCATTAAGTGAACCCATTCCAAATACTTCTGAATATGCAGAGTTTAAGGTAATGGAGCTGGCTAAAGATTACTGTACTGTAATTCTTAATGGGCAGGGAGCCGATGAAATCATGGCTGGATATCATTATTTTTTCGGGTATTTTTTTAAAGACCTTTTTAAACAGAAACACTTTCCAAAATTAGCTTCTGAACTTTATCATTACCTTAGATTGCATAAGTCGCTGACTGGTATAAAATCGTTCATTTTTGCTCTTCATCCCCATTGGTTTAAAGAACTAAACACTTCCTCGCTTAACAAGGAATTTATCGATAGCTTTTCAGATAATCTTAATCCAATAATGGATGATTTTTATAATTCTAATTCCTTGGAAGAATTTCTTATAAAGCATTTTGAATATAAATTTGAACACCATCTTCTCTGGGCGGATAAAAGTGGCATGTACTTTTCAATTGAAACCAGGTTCCCTTTCCTTGATCATACTCTGGTAGAAAAAACCCTGGCATCCGGTATTTCTATTAATAAAGGTTGTACAAAATACTTGTTAAGGGATGCAATGAAAGATGTACTCCCTGAAAAAATTCGAACCAGAGTCGATAAGATTGGTTATCAGACACCGGAACACATTTGGTTTAACGAACCTCACTTAAAAGGATATTTTCTGGATATAATGCATTCCGCTTCATTCAAATCAAGGAGCTATTTAGATAACTCCAGGTGTTTGAAATCAATCAATGATTATCAGAAATCAGGGAAATATAACAAAGAGTTCTGGAAATGGTTAAGTCTTGAGTTGTGGATGAGAAAATACATCGATAAGTAATGCCTGACGTTGTTATCATCAATTATGGAGTTGGGAATTTGCGTTCAGTTCAAAAAATATTTGAAAGACTCCATGTCAAATCCTTAATTTCATCGGATAAAAATGAGATTGCTCTGGCTGAAAAATTGATTTTACCCGGCGTGGGAAATTTTAAGAACGGTATCACAAATTTGTATAATCTGGATCTAATCGATATACTGCATAAGAAAGTTCTGGAAGAAAAAATCCCTATTCTGGGGATATGTCTTGGCATGCAATTATTTTCCCGTTTTTCTGAAGAAGGTAATTCAGTTGGTTTGGGATGGCTTGATGCAGATACAATCCGATTTCGATTATCCGATAAGCGCCATAAGATTCCTCACATTGGCTGGAATTCGATTGATATAAAAAGGGGAAGTTCGATACTGAATGGTTTGCCTGCTGACTGTAACTTTTATTTTGTCCATGGTTATCACATCAGGTGCAATAGTAAGCAAGACATTTTGTCAACAACTGAATATGGCTATGAGTTTGTATCGGCTGTTCAAAAAGACAATATTTTCGGAACTCAGTTCCACCCTGAAAAAAGCCATGGTGCCGGTGAAACACTCCTCCGAAACTTTTTAAGCCTTTAAATTGTTATTGATCATTTGTTACTTGCTAAATAGTTCGATAATGGAAATCACAGGATAACAAAATTTACCTTAATTTTTTTTACTCACCACTCACCACCCACTACTCACTCCTCACATACTTTGTTCCGTCCCCGTGTCATACCGGTATTGCTTCTAAAAAACAATGGCCTTGTAAAATCCATCAGGTTTAAGGATTTTCGATATTTAGGAGATCCAATAAACGCAGTGAGATTATTTAATGATCTCCAGGCTGATGAGCTTGTATTTCTTGATATAAGTGCTACCAGCGAAGGACGCACTATGTCTAAGGAATTCGTAAAGCTTGTGGGTGATGAGGCAAATATGCCTTTCAGCGTGGGAGGCGGAATAAGAAGTATTAAAGAAATCCGGCAAATAATTGCCTCCGGTGCAGAAAAAGTAATTATTAATACTTATGCGGCTGAAAATTCTGACTTTATAAGAGAGGCTTCAGATGAGTTTGGCAGTTCCACGATTACAATATCAATCGATGTAAAAAGGAACTTCTTCGGTAAGGAACTGACTTATATTAATTCAGGGAAGAAGGCAACAAAATTCAACCCTGTTACATTCGTAAAATTAATGGAAGAAAATGGAGCCGGTGAAATCATTGTTAATTCCATCGAAAATGATGGTATGATGGAAGGTTATGATATTGATCTGATAAGGAGAGTATCAGAGTCAGTCAGGATACCTGTCGTGGCTCTTGGAGGTGCCGGCAGGCTTTCTGATTTTTCTAAGGCTGTCAATGAGGGATATGCATCAGCTGTAGCTGCAGGAAGCATGTTTGTCTATCACGGTCCCAGGAAAGCTGTTCTTATAAATTACCCTGAAAAGCAACAACTTAAGGGTTTGTTTAGAAACTAAAATGGTCCAAAAGGAATTAAGAATTTGTTCACGTGGTGTCTGGGATTCAACGATTCCTGGTATAACTTTTGACGATAAAGGAGCTTCAAATTACAGCAGGTTAATGGATAGCCTAATGGCTGCTTATCCAAGGGGAGATAAAGGATTACAGGAATGGAAAAGAATAATCGAAAGGATAAAAAAAACTAATCCAAAAAGTAAATATGATTGCATAATAGGAGTAAGTGGAGGAACCGACAGCTCCTACCTTCTTTATATAGCTAAAGAGTATGGCCTCCGCCCTTTGGCAGTAAATCTTGATAACGGATGGAACAGCGATATATCTGTAAAGAATATACGTAAAATGACCCAGGCACTGAATATTGATCTGGAAACTTATGTGATAAATTATGAGGAAATAAAAGACTTACTAGGAGCTTATATGAAAGCTGGCCTTCCCTGGATTGATATGCCATCCGATCTGGCTATCAAGGCAGTTTTATATAAGATAGCTGACAGGGAAAATATTAAGTACATTTTAAGAGGTAATGATTTCAGAAGTGAAGGAACCCAGCCAAGGGAATGGACCTATGGAGACGGTAAGCAATTAAGATATATTCATAAGAAATTCGGATCTGTTAAGTTGAAAACCTTTCCGAACTATAATTTATCTGATCTGATGTATTACAGTCTGGTAAAAGGGATAAAGAGCATATATCCTTTTTATTACCTCGATTATCAGAAAAAGGCTGCGCAACAATTTTTAAAGGAAAATTTCAAATGGGAATATTACGGCGGCCATCATTTTGAAAACATCTTCACAAGATTTGCAATTTCTTACTGGCTTTTTGAAAAGTTCGGGATTGATAAACGGAAAATAACACTCAGCGCTCAGATTATGAGCGGAGAAATTTCACGGGAGGAAGCTCTGGATTTGCTTTCTTCCAAGCCATACCAGGACTCAGAGAAATCAAAAATGCTTGAGTACGTTATTAAAAAGCTGGATTTCAGCATGGAAGATTTTGAAACAATAATGAAATCCCCAAATAAGAGCTTTTACGATTATCCCTCAAGCTATAAGCTGATAGATAATCTCAATAACTTTTCTAGACCTGTTATGAAGAGAATTTTTCTTCATAAACCACAGTCTGTATTTCAGGCAGAGATGCGTAAAGAGCAGACAAACTAACCGTGAACATTCTTTTTTATTTCGGCCATCCTTCACAATACTTATTTCTTAAGAATGCAATCAGCGCTTTAAGGTTAAAAGGGATTACCTGTGATATTATTATAAAGTCAAAAGATGTTCTTGAACAATTACTTAAGGAGAATGATGAAACGTTTATAAACATACTGCCTGAAGGCCGCAAATCAGGAAGGTTTGGAATCCTTACAGGTCTTGTTAAAAGAGACTTCCGATTATTACAGTATGTTAAGGGTAAATATTATAATATCTTTATCGGGACCGATCCTTCCCTTGCACATGTTGGATTCTTAAAAAGGATTCCGGTAATTACTGTACTGGAGGATGACATTGATGTCATACCTGAACTTGCCAGGATCACTTTCCCATTTACATCGCTGATTCTTTCTCCCGAAGGATGCAAGACAGGAAAATATGAAAAGAAAACGATCCATTATCGGGGATATATGAAGCTGGCATACCTCCATCCGAATAAATTTATCAAAAGGGCTGCAATCTTAAAGCAGCCCTATTTTTTGATAAGAGTATCTAAGCTCGATGCTTATCATGATTCGGGAATAAAGGGATTTTCAGTTCCATTATTGAAAGAAATCATAATTAAACTGAAGAAAAAAGGAGCGGTTTATGTTTCATCAGAGGGTAAGCTCGATGGATCTCTTAAAAAATATGAATTAAAAATCAATCCGGCTGAAATGCAGCAGATCCTGGCAAACGCTTCTATGTTGATAAGCGATAGTCAGTCAATGACAATGGAAGCAGCTATGCTCGGAGTCCCTTCAATAAGGTTCAGTGATTTTGCCGGCAGAATAAGTGTTCTCGAAGAGCTTGAGCACAAGTATGGTCTTACATGTGGTATCCCGACCAACCTTTCAGAGAAATTGTTCGATAAAATAGATGAACTCCTGACTTTTCCTGATCTTGAAATGGAATTTCAAAGACGGCGTGAGCAGATGCTGAATGATAAAATTGATGTTACAGCCTTCCTTGTGTGGTTTATTGACAACTTTCCCGATAGTGTTGAAATTATGAAGGAAAATCCTGAGTATCAGGAAAGGTTTCGGTGAAAATGGTAATCGGTATTTAGTAATCTGAATGTTTAAAACTGAACTCCGTCCTACCGCATGCCGAATGCCGCATGCCGCACGCCGCACGCCGAAAAATTAATACTTTGAAACAACGAATCTTCAGATACCTCTTTTGGGCCGGTTATTTCGCAGTCTTAATAACCACCTTCATCCCCATTGCGGGTGAATTGAACAAGATAAAACTTGGACCCGAAGCCTTTCACATCCGACTTGACCATCTGCTGCATCTGCTGGTTTATTTTCTTATTTGCATGTATTACTTTTTCGGATCAATAAGCGGCTTAAAACTCTTCGAAAAAAACCCCTTAATAAAATTCATTCTCCTGGTTATGTTACTCGGAGTCGTTACCGAAGTCGTTCAATTATGGATCCCGGAAAGGGCATTTAATGTATTTGATCTTTTATCAAATATAGCCGGTGTTGCGATTGGGGCAGCGATCATAAAAATATTACATAGACAGGAAGTTTTTAGGCTTAGAAAACTTGAATTTTGAAGACCAAAAGCTGATCGCTGATTGCTGACAGCTGATCGCTGACCATTAAATGTATCAGGCAGAGAGCAATACGCTTTTTGCCTTTTTTGTTTTTCAGTCACCCTATCTCCACTTCCCTCCCACGCCATTTCTCTCCCTGAATTGCACCATCTCCCCCTCACCCAATCTCCCTCTCTTGCCCTCCTTCTTTTCCGTTCGTGTAAATATCCATAACCGCAATAATAATCCTACTTAGCTACCGTTAACTACAGTACATGAGCTTTCTATAAAATATTGAAGGGCAAATGTCATTAAAATCTGATCATTAATATTAGTATAATCTCTGATAATCCGGGATTGCTACCAACCGAGAAACATACATGGAAACATTGATTTTTCATGAATTTAAGAAGATAATGGGAGGGAAGAGGGTAATTAGAATAGTAATTCTGCTGTCATCACTTTTTCTGACTATTCAAACTAGTTTTGCACAGCCTGTCTGGACATCAGGTCCTAATACAACATCTTACCCTGTAACAGTAGATGTCAATTTTACACTAAATCAAAATAGCAGAGTTTATTATGCAGCGTTTCCATTTCTATATGGTTTAACATATAATCCGGCAACAGTTAAGGCTTTAGCAACTTTTGGAAATCCAAGCCTATGTGCTTATGGGATATTTAATTATTCTACTCCTGGAGTTCCAGCAACAATCAATCTGTCAGGCTTTCCAGCTAATACAACAGTTACAATTTATATCGTTGCAGAAAGCAATCCGGGCGGTGTACTTCAGACAGTGGCTGTTAAGTTAACTCCGAAGACCCTTCCCTGTCCCAAAATCGACATCCTCACCGGTTTCTCGCAACCCCAGCTATGTGTCAACAAAGGTTCGACAGCCCGTTTCAATGTGAGCGTTGATCCGGACCCGATGGTCTCAGGAATCCTTAAAGGTACAACCTGGTTTTTCGACTGGGGCGACGGAACGACATATACTTATACTTCAACTGCAGATGGTGATTACCCCCCTCTTGCGACAAGAACACATAACTATACGACAATAACCGACTGCAACTTTGTTTTTACAAGTACAGTAAGGAATCCCTGCGGTGAACTACGATCTGTTCAGTATATTGCCGTTGTCCATGGTCGTGATGTCCCTTCTGACGGCGACGGTGAACTCGATCTTGTCGATAATGCCACAGGAGCCCAGACTGTCCAGGTATGCGCCAGGACACAGACCACCGTTACAATCCGCGATAACAGTACCTGGAACTGCCAGAATCCAGTGCTTCCAGGTGGTTTTACAGCTGTCCCAAATACCGACCCAAGGAACATCGAATGGCTCTATGGCCGCAATCCTGCAGGCGCAATTACTAACACAATAACCGGAACAGTTACAATAGCAACCCTTGGGAATGCCCCCGCCACAAGCGGCAGGATATCCCCAGTACCTTATGGTCCCTCATCCTTGAGCCAGGCAATTACCATACCTGCTACATGCCAGGCTGGTCAATATTTCCGCGTCTACCTTAAGAACTGGAACAAATGTAACTGGCTCGACCCCGAATTTGTGGATACCTATATTGACATTGTCGTTATTGCTGCTCCTCCTGCTCCTACAGCTCCGTCAAGAACAATCTGCTATGGAGATCCGAGAACCCTTACAGTTACAAGCCCTGCAGTCGGAACTCTTACCTGGTATTCCAATGCAGGATTGACAACCGTTGTTGGTAATGGTCCATCATTTACACCATCGCAGACAGCTCCCGGCATTTATAACTTCTGGGTCACCGACCAGTCTCTGACAGGTCTCCAGTGCATGAGTCAGCCTACACAGGTTACTCTTACAATAAGGGAAAGTCTTAACCGCCCTGGTGCTATCACCGGTCCGACGAACACCTGTCCCGGAGTGAACGGACTGGTCTTCAGTGTTCCTGCTGTTCCAATGTCAATGCCATTCGGCGGAGCAGTCGAATTTGTATGGTCAGTGCCGTCCCATCTGACAATAGCGTCAGGCCAGGGTACACGGCAAATCACTGTCAATGTCGACGGTTCTTCGGGTAACAGGAATATAAGCGTTTACCTGCGTTATGTAAACACTCCTTCGTGCAATTCGAATTCCAGGAGTACAACCCTGGCAGTCTATTCAACTACACATAATGCCGGAACAATAGCCGGATCGGGTATTTGTCCGGGCGGAACTGTAAATATTTCAAGCACTGCAGCGGCAACGACCGGAACACCGGCCTCATCTGGCCCAACATACAGCTGGGCCAGGGCACCAGGACCTGCTTTCAGTTCATGGACAAGCCTTACCGGTACAGGGGCAACATTCAGCGAGTCACTTTCAACAACAGGTATCTACAGGTACAGGCGTACGGCCACATTCGGATGCGGATCACCCGTAAGCACCACAGTCGATATACCGGTATATTCAACAACCCATAATCCCGGAACCATCGCCGGAACAAACGTATGTGCAGGCGGCACTGTGAGCATAACAAACTCAGCAGCAGCCACAACGGGCACCCCGGCATCCTCGGGGCCGACATACAGCTGGGAGAGGGCAACAGGACCCGGTTTCGGAACATGGACTACCCTTACAGGCAGTGGAGCCACTTTCAGCCAGACAGTTTCCACACCTGGCATATACAGATACCGCCGCACAGCTACTTTCGGTTGCGGTTCTCCCGTTTCAACAACGGTCGATGTAACCGTTTATTCAACAACTCATGACCCGGGAACCATTGCAGGAAATAACATATGTCCGGGTGGTACAGTAAATATAACAAGTACAGCCCCAGCAACCACCGGGACACCTGCGTCAACAGGCCCGACTTACAGCTGGAGAAGGGCGCCCGGTCCGGGATTTTCTTCATGGACGAATCTTACAGGATCAGGGGCAACTTTCAGTGAAACCATGTCAGTACCCGGTACCTACAGGTATCAGCGTCGTGCTACTTTCGGCTGCGGATCGGTGGTTACCACCTATGTAGATATTCAGGTTTTTTCAACAACCCATAATCCAGGCGCCATATCAGGGTCAAATGCATGCGCAGGAGGCACTGTGACTATTTCAAGCACTACAGCCGCCACAACTGGCGCACCTGCATCATCAGGACCGGCCTATTCGTGGGAGAGAGCTCCGGGGCCGGGATTTTCAGTCTGGACTGCCCGGCCGGGAACAGGAGCAAGCCTCAGCGAAACAGTAGCCGCTCCGGGAACATACCGTTACAGAAGAACTGCATCATTCGGCTGCGGAACACCTGTAAGCACCACAACCGATGTAACCGTTTACTCAACAACTCATAATGCCGGCGCTATTTCCGGATCAGCTATTTGTGAGGGAGGAACCGTAAACATTACAAATACAACAGCAGCCTCTACAGGAACACCGGCATCATCTGGCCCTGTATATTCGTGGGACAGGGCACCTGGTCCCGGATTTTCGGTATGGACTCCGCTTTCAGGTTCCGGAGCGTCTTTCAACGAAACAATGGCAGTGGCTGGGACATACAGGTACCGCCGTACTGCCACCTTTGGATGCGGAACACCGGTAACAACCACTACAGATATCGTTGTCAATCCCTTACCTTCTCCCGTGATCTCAGGACCCGATAACGTCTGTCAGCATGCCACCAATACAATAAATTATTCCACACCAAATGTCTCCGGAAATACTTACTCGTGGTCAGTAACACTGGGTACAATCTCAGGTCCATCTACGGGCAATTCAGTAAATGTAATCTGGAATACCCCGGGTACAGGAACCCTAAGGGTCACCGAAACAATTACTGCAACAGGATGCTCCAGGATAACCCCTGTCTATAGCGTTACAGTCAACCCGGGTCCGCCGTCAACAGCTCCATCATACGTTTCAGGTGCAACAAATATATGCCGTAACGGTACACTTAATCTCGATGTTTCAAATGTTGCCACAGCTGTGCAGTATATCTGGGACTATTCCTGGGTAGCCGGCACAAACAATGCGACAACTGCAACGAGCCAGATATCAATTGATCTTACAGGACTTGCTCCGGGTTCCTATTCGGTCACCGTGGCCGGATCAAACGGCTGCGGGACCGGCCCGTGGATGACTCCTGCACATAACTTCAATATTAATGACATCCCCGATCTTGCTCCTCTCGACAATACTGTATGCAGCGACGCGGCATCGGCAATAACCTTTTCGATATCGAATGCAGGGCCGACTATAACTGGTCTTACCTATAACATTTCATCGATTAATATGAATGGTCTTACGTCATCGACAGGTTCTCCGGCAACCGGAACAGGACTTGCCGCAGGCGTAATTTCGGATGATGCCTACACTAACAAGACTTCAGCCAATGTGAATGTGGTTTATGCAGTCGTTCCTGTCAGTTCGCAGGGTTGTGCGGGAACTCAGGAGAATGTCACGCTCACCGTAAGGCCCGAGCCTGTCCTTGCTTCCCTTAGCACATCAAAATGCAGCGATGAAGCTCTTGGTTTCAGCCTTGCCGTCGCCGCAGGAAGCTCACCGGCTGCATCTTACAATATTACGGCCATCAATCCGAACGGGCTGACCGCATCTGCAGGTTCTCCTTCGACTGGAACATCACTTCCTGCAAATATAATTGCTGATGATGCATGGAGAAATACTTCCAATTCCCCGGTCAACGTTGTCTATTCAGTTGTGCCGGTTGGGTCCAATGGCTGTACAGGCGACACCTATACAATGACAATTACTGTAAATCCTGAACCGTCGCTGGCTTCTCTCGATGCAACAAGATGCAGCGATGAACCTCTTGGATTCAGCCTCGCAGTCTCTGCAGGCAGTGTTGCTGCTTCAGGATATAATATAACAGCAATCAATTCCAACGGACTTACCGCATCAGCAGGAGCACCTGCAACAGGAACCTCACTTCCTGCCAATGTAATTGCAAATGATGCATGGACAAACCCCACTGCAAATCCGGTGAATGTTATATATACTGTTGTCCCGGTCAGCGCCTCCGGATGCCAGGGTGATCCGCGAACAGTAACCATTACAGTAAATCCAGAACCATCTCTTGCAACTCTTGCCAATACTGTCTGCAGTGATTCGCCATCCCTGATTACCCTTGCTGTTGCCGGAGGAAGTGTTGCTGCAGCAACATATAACATTACGGCAATAAACAATGGCGGGCTGACTCCTTCAGCAGGATCTCCCGCAACAGGCAATGGTCTTCTTTCGACTGTGATTTCAGACGATGCCTGGACCAACAAGACCAGCGGAAACGTTAATGTTGTCTATACAGTTGTTCCGGTAAGCGCTTCGGGATGCGCTGGTAATCCTGTTGATGTTACACTTACCGTCAGGCCCGAACCTGTCCTGGCAAATCTCAATACAACAAAATGCAGCGATGAACCATTTGCCTTCAATCTGAGCCTCGCCTCCGGAAGTTCTCCTGCAGCTTCCTATAATATTACAGCTATCAATAGCAACGGACTTACTGCATCGGCTGGATCTCCCGCCACAGGAAACTCTCTTACTGCAAATGTCATTGCAAACGATGCATGGACAAACACCACCAATGCGCCGGTAGATGTAATCTACTCGATAGTCCCTGTGGGCACTAACGGCTGTCAGGGTGACACCTATTCCATGACGGTTACGATAAATCCAGAACCGGTGCTTGCCTCTCTTGATGCAACGAAATGCAGTGATGAGGCCCTGGGATTCAACCTTGCTGTGGCAACAGGCAGCGTGGCAGCATCAACATATAATATTACCGCCATTAATGCAAACGGATTAACCGCATCAGCGGGAGCACCTGCCACCGGCAATGGTCTGCCTGCAAATGTTATAGCAAATGATGCCTGGACGAATACAACCGCCAATCCTGTAAATGTGGTGTATACGGTTGTTCCTGTAAGCGCATCAGGATGTCAGGGAAATCCCCAGACAGTTACGATAACGGTTAATCCTGAGCCGGTTCTTGCAAACCTGAACACAACCTTATGCAGTGATGAAGCCCTGGGATTTAACCTTGCGGTTGCATCAGGCAGTGTAGCAGCCTCAACCTATAATATAACCGCCATTAACAGTAACGGTCTGACTGCTTCAGCAGGTTCACCGGTTACCGGGAACTCTCTTCCGGCAAATATAATTGCTGATGATTCATGGACAAATACGACACCATCGGCAGTAAATGTAATTTATACAGTTGTTCCTGTCAGCTCTGACGGCTGCGCCGGCAATCCACGGACAATAACAATAGTTGTCAACCCCGAGCCGGTAATGGCAACCCCGGGTGCAACAAAATGCAGCCGCGAACCCCTGGGATTCAACCTGAGTGTCAACGCAGGAGGTGTTGCAGCAGCTTCATATAATATAACCTCAATAAATGCAAACGGACTTACAGCTTCTGCAGGTTCACCTGCTCCCGGTTCACTGCTCCCTGCAAATATTATTGCAGATGATGCATGGATAAATACAACCTCTGCAAACGTAAATGTAGTTTATACAGTTGTGCCGGTAAGCACGGCGGGCTGCCAGGGCAATCCCGCCACAATAACCATAACGGTAAAACCCGAACCTGTAATTACTGCAGGACAGTCTGTGACTTCATGCTCCGGCAATGCCCTGAATTATGCGATTAGCATGGATAATTTTACAAATCCGGCAGGCGGAGTAACTTTTACCTGGCCGGCTCCGGTACTCAGTCCTTCCAGTCCTTCATTTACAGGGGGCTCAGCCCGCAGTGTTGCATCGCCGGCAAATATCACGGATACCTTCATAAACACTCTTGGTGCTGTCGGTACTGCAACCTATACCATAACTCCATTTAAAGACGGTTGCGCAGGATTACCCGTAACGGTCGTAGTTAATGTTGGTTCAGAGCCTGTACTTGATCCGAACCTAAATGATGACATCTGCAGTAATGTTGCAACCGGGCTTGTTTTAAGAGAAGCTCCAGGATCAGTAACTCCCACCCATTACAATATTACTGATATAACAATCGAAGGGGGATTGAATCCTGCAGCAGGGAATGCCATTATTCCCAATCCAAATGCACCTGCAACATACCTTGCAGGGGATGTATATGTAAACCTTACCGGCGTTGACAAGACCGTTACCTATCGTGTACAACCTGTCCTTGCTCCTGATTGTTTTGGCGATCCTGTCGATGTTGTCATCACTGTTCATCCGGAACCAGTTGTTGTGCCGGGTCAGACAAAGACCGTCTGTTCTGGTGTGGCTATCGGCAAGGAAATACTTCTTATCCCTGCAAATACACCCTCAGGCATACAATTCAGCTGGAACGTTCCGTCAATTTCCGACGGATCTGTACAGGGTACCACTGGTGTCAATGTGGAAGCTGACCCTGCAGGATCTGTACATATCAACGATGCTATAAACAACTATGGTTCCGCACCAATCACTGCAACCTATATGGTCACGCCAGTAAGTCTTTCAGGATGTACAGGTGAGACTGTTCCGGTCATAATCACAATTAATCCGGAACCAATGCCCAAGCCCATTACGGGCCGGACTGACCTTTGTGTGGGAGATAATCCGGTCGTCTACACAGTGACACCAGTTGCCGGATCATCATTCCATTGGACGGTTGATCCTGCTGTTGGAATTAAGACATTTGACTTTAACACCAACGCAATAATGATAACTGCTGCTTCGTCAGCAGGAACAGGTAATATAAGTGTTTATGAAACTAATTCCCTGGGATGTTCCGGGGATCCCTTCGATCTTGAAGTGGAAGTTTGGGAACATCCCGCTCCTGAGGATATAATTGGCGACAACCCTGTTTGTGCCTACAGCACTCATACATACAGTGTTACCAACAGAACCGGATCAGTGTATAACTGGACCTTACCTGGAGGAGCAGCCGTAATAGGAGATCCTTCGGCAAGCTCTATTACAGTTGTATTCGGAAATGTCGGAGGTACAATCCTTGTCCGCGAAACCAACATTGCAGGATGTATAACAAATCACCATCCCTTCTCGGTAACTGTTAATCCGTTGCCTACTGCCAACATAACTAATGGCGGCACAATGTGTGATGGCGGGACCCGGCCTCTGAATGTTGCACTTACCGGAACCGCTCCATTCGACTTTACATATGCAATAAATGGTGTTAACCAGGCTCCTGTTTCAACGAACTCAAATTCGTACACAATAAATGCCACTCTTGCAGGCACATATACAATTGTTACGGTGTCTGATGCAACAGGATGTACTAATACCGGTTCCGGAAGCGCGGTAATAACCTATTTCCCGAAACCGACCGGTATTATCAGTGGTAATGCTGAAATGTGCAGAGGCGGTTCGACTACTCTGACAATGACTTTTACAGGTGTGGCTCCTTTCACTTTTACATATACCGACGGATCGGTCCCGGTAACTGTTACCAGTCATCCGGCAAGTGTTTATACCGTTAATGTATCACCTGTTTCAAATACAACATATACGCTTACATCACTCACTGATTTCAACAACTGCTCAGGAACATTGTCGGGATCAGCTGTAATCAATGTTAACCAACCTCCGTCACTTACTCTTACCGGTACAAATCTTATATGTTATAATGTACCAACGGGAGCTGTTGACATGACAATTTCGGGAGGAACAGCTCCTTTCGGAATCGCATGGACTAGCCCTGGCGGATTTACATCTCCTTCTGAAGATATATCAGGCCTTAATGAAGGATATTATGCAGTAAGTGTTACTGATTCGAAAGGATGTACTGCAACAGCTAATATAACCCTCACGCAGCCACCTGTGCTTAATGCTTCACTGGCAAGTACAAATGTCACATGCTTTGGTGCAAATGATGGTACCATTACCATATCAGGAGCAACCGGAGGAACCGGCAATTTTGAATACTCGATCAATGGTGGAACTTCATGGACCAATTCCGGAACGTTCACCGGACTTGCTCCCGGAACCTACAATGTAAGGATGCGGGATGCAGTCAATCCCATGTGTATCCTGATCCTCAATCCAACACTTGTTATAACACAACCGGCACAGATGGCAGCTACAGTTGCTAAAACTGATGTCACCTGTTTTGGAGCTAACACCGGAGCCATCGCCATAACAAATCCGACAGGCGGCTATGGATCTTACCAGTACTCAATCAATGGGGGGACAACATGGGTTGGCTCGGGTAATTTTACCGGCCTTGCACCTGGAACATATAATGTAAGGATACGCGATGCTGTAAAAACAACTTGCGTGCAGGTCCTCGACCCTGCCCTTGTTATTACTGAGCCTCCGGCGCTTACAGCAACAGTGAGCAGGACTAATATCACATGCTTTGGTTCTACCGATGGAACAATAACCATAATTGCACCCTCGGGGGGACATGGCACATATGAATTCAGTATTAACGGTGGTGGTTCATGGCAATCTTCGGGAAGCTATACAGGGCTTACTCCGGGAACATATAATGTCCAGATAAGAGATGCCGCATATCCAACTTGCTATATAGTGCTGAACAGTGCACTTGTTCTTACTCAGCCTTCAGTGCTGACAGCAACTCTCAACTCATCAAATGTGACATGTAACAGTGCAAACGACGGTACGATTAGCATTACAGGCGCATCAGGCGGTTATGGTACATATGAATACACAATATACGGTGGAACAACATGGAACAGTTCCGGATTATTCATAAATATCGCACCCGGCACCTACGATGTAAGGATCAGGGATCTGGCAAATCCGTCCTGCTCCATAATACTTAATTCAGGCCTTCAGATAACTGAACCTGCTGCTCTCACAGCCATGGTTGTCGATACAGATATATCATGTTTTGGTGCAGCCAATGGTGTGATAACAATTACAAATTCGGCCGGAGGATACGGTACATTCCAATACAGCATCAACGGTGGAGGAACATGGCAGGATTCACCTGTCTTCTCACCGCTTGCAGCAGGAACATATGATATAAGAATCCGTGACCGGGCCCATACAGGATGCGTGGCAGTATTACCTACTGTTACAATAACAGAACCGGCAGCATTAAGTGCCGTCGCTACAGGGACTAACATTACCTGTAATGGAGCGAATGATGGTTCAATAATCATTTCGGCTGCCGCCGGAGGTTATGGGACCTACGCATATACAATTAACGGAGGATCCTCGTGGCAGGGATCAGGCACCTTCACAGGACTTCCGGCCGGAACATATAATGTCAGGATGCGTGACGCATTGAATCCTTCCTGCGTGATAATTCTGAATCCTGCACTTGTGATAACCGAGCCTGCTCAACTGGCTGGTACAGTAAACAAAACAAATGTAACATGCTACGGTGCAGCTGACGGGACAATTTCTATAACCGATGCCACAGGAGGCTACGGAACATATGAATACACTATAAACGGTGGAATGATATGGCAGGTAACAGGCAGCTTTACAGGCCTTAATCCTGGTTTCTATAATGTGAAGATAAGAGATGCTGCCCAGCCGACATGTGTCGTTACGCTGAACGCCTCACTGAACATAACCGAGCCTCCCGTTCTGTCGGCAAACGTTGTAAGGACAAATGTCACCTGCAACGGCGCAAATGACGGATCGATTACTATCACAAATCCGCTTGGAGGATACGGGACATATCAGTATAGTATAAATGGCGGTGGGGTATGGCAGGCATCAGGTACATTCACGAATCTTACACCTTCTACCTATAATGTACAGATACGGGATGCTGCTCAACCCACATGCATTGTCACTCTTAACGGAGCACTTGTAATAACAGAGCCTTCTCCGCTGGCAGCAACTCTCGGAAAGACCGATGTATCATGTTTCGGTGCCAATAACGGGATAATTACTATCAGCAACCCGGCAGGAGGCTATGGAACCTATGAATATACAATCAACGGTGGGACAACCTGGTCAGCAATAGGTAATTTCACCGGTCTGGCACCAGGTACCTACGATGTAAGAATGAGGGACGCTGCCCATACGGCATGTTATGTAACTCTGGATCCTGCACTTTCTATCTCCCAACCTCCTGTTCTTGATGCAGATATTTCAAGCATAAATGTGACCTGTTTTGGTTCGACCGACGGGTCAATTACAATTACAAATCCTTCAGGTGGTTATGGCACATATGAATATACGATTAACGGAGGAGGTGCATGGCAGACATCAGGAAGCTTCACAGGTCTTGGTCCGGGATCATATAATGTCCAGATAAGGGATGCCGCACACCCCGGATGTATTATAGTTCTGGATAATGCACTTGTGATAACACAACCTGCGATACTTAAGGCAACAGTTACTCCGGTTATGGTTACCTGCAATGGAGCAGATGACGGAATAATATCAATAACAGCTCCTTCAGGGGGATTTGGCAGTTATGAATATAGTGTCGATGGCGGAACTACATGGCAATCATCAGCTTCCTTCAATAATCTTGCCCCTGGGGTCTATGACGTCAGAATAAGAGACGCTGTATTTATTACTTGTGAGATAGTACTGAATCCGGGTCTCACAATAACCGAGCCGGCAATTCTGAGTGCTGTTGTTTCCTCAACGAATGTCACCTGCAATGGTGCAAATGACGGGACGATAAGCATAACATCACCCTCGGGCGGGTACGGGACATATGAATATTCAGTAAACGGAGGCGGCAGTTGGCAGCCGGCAGGTAATTTCAGCAACCTTGTACCGGGATCCTATGATGTAAGAATAAGGGATAGAGCCCATACCGGATGTGTGGTTGTATTATCTCCTGTAATAATAACCGAACCGACACAATTAGCAGCCACGGTTGTCAGAACAGATGTAACATGCAACGGTGCAAATGACGGAGTGATTTCCATAAACAATGCCACGGGGGGATACGGCACCTACCAGTATACTATTAATGGCGGGGCAACATGGTCAACAACAGGAACATTCACTAACCTGGCACCCGGCACCTATAACGTAAGAATGAGAGATGCCGCGTATATAGCATGTGAGTTGGTTCTGAACCCGGCACTGGTTATAACTCAGCCGGCCAGGCTTGCAGGCACTGTGGGAAGCACCAATGTTACCTGTTTTGGAGCAAATGATGGGACAATTACAATCACCAACCCGACAGGAGGCTATGGTACATACGACTATAGCATCGACGGCGGAGCCACATGGCAAAATACCGGTAACTTTACATCGCTGGCACCGGGATTCTATAACGTGCAGATCAGGGATGCGGCACATATAACATGTCTGGTAACACTTAACGGATCACTAAGGATTACCGAACCTTCAATACTTACAGCAAATGTTTCTTCATACAATGTAACCTGTAATGGAGCGAACGACGGAAGGATAATAATAACAGGTCCGACAGGAGGATACGGGACATATGAATATTCAATCAACGGAGGTACCAGCTGGTATCCTACAGGTAATTTCAGTAATCTGGCACCGGCAACATATAATGTCCGGATAAGGGATGCTGCACATGTCATGTGCGTGACAGTACTGAATCCGGCACTCGTAATAACTGAACCGGCACCTCTGGCAGCGACAATATCAAAGACTGATGTGTCATGCTTTGGAGCGAATAACGGTACTATTTCGATAACATCTGCAAGCGGCGGGTATGGGACATATGAATATTCCATTAACGGAGGAACCACGTGGTCGGGACTGAATAACTTCACAAACCTTACCCCGGGCACTTACGATGTCAGGATCAGGGATGCTGTCAATACCTTGTGCGTTGCAACTCTTGACCCTGCATTTCTTATAACCCAACCTGCGGTTCTAAGTGCAGACATAACAAGAACTAATGTGACCTGTTTCGGAGGTAGCGACGGTTCTATATCTGTTACCAATCCGGCAGGAGGTTACGGAACCTATGAGTACAGTATCAACGGAGGTGGCTCATGGCAGTCTTCAGGCTTATTTACGGGACTTGCCCCGGGCAATTATAATGTAAGAATAAGGGATGCAGCGCATATGACCTGTGTCATAGTACTCAACAATGCGCTCCAGATAACGCAGCCTGCCGTGCTGAATGCAACTGTCACTCCGGTAATGGCGTCGTGCTTCGGGACAAATGACGGAAGGATATTAATCACTTCCCCAACCGGAGGAAGTGGAACATACGGATACAGCATCGATGGCGGGACAACCTGGCAGGCATCAGGCACCTTTAACGGGCTCGCCCCTGATACGTACGATGTAAGAATACGGGATGCCGTCAATAGTTCATGCATAATTATCCTCAATCCGGCACTTGTAATTACTGAACCGCCAGTACTGAATGCAATCGTTACATCAACTAATGTTACATGTTTCGGATCCAACAATGGTGTTATTTCAATAACAAATCCTACAGGAGGATACGGGACTTATGAATATTCAGTCAACGGAGGCGTCAGCTGGCAAACGACTGGTAATTTTAATAACCTGGCACCGGGAACCTATGATGTCAGGATAAGGGACAGAGCCCACACAGGATGCTACATTATTCTTGATCCTGCACTTGTGATTACACAACCGGCACAGCTGGCAGCCACAGTTGCGAAAACAGATGTGACGTGTAATGGTTCAAATGACGGGGTTATATCGATCACCAATCCGACCGGAGGTTACGGAAGCTACCAGTATTCTATCAATGGCGGTGCGTCATGGACATCATCAGGCACCTTCACTAATCTGTCACCAGGAACTTACAATGTCAGAATCAGAGATGCAGTAAACATCAGCTGCGAAATCGTTCTCGATCCGTCTCTTCTCATAACACAGCCGGTCAGGCTGGCAGCCAATGTCAGAAGTACTAATGTGACCTGTAATGGTGCAAACGACGGAACAATAACCATCACCTCACCGACGGGAGGATACGGCACTTACGAATACAGTATTAACAGCGGGGCTAACTGGCAGGCTTCCGGTAATTTCAGCGGACTGGCTGCAGGCTTCTATAATATCCAGATCAGGGATGCAGCTCATATTACCTGCGTGGTCATTCTCGACGGTTCGCTCAGGATCACTGAACCTCCCGCCCTGGCAGCAAATGTTTCCAGGACAAATATAACGTGCAACGGCGCCGGAAATGGCACCATAACAATTACATCGCCCTCCGGAGGATATGGCACTTATGAATACTCAGTGAACGGAGGTGGCAACTGGCAGCCGGGAAATACTTTCAGCAATCTTGCTCCCGGAACTTACAATGTACAGATCCGTGATGCGGCTCACATAACGTGTGTAACTGTACTTAACCCAGCACTCACCATTACCGAACCAGCAGCCCTGGCTGCTACCGTTGGCATGACAGATGTAACGTGTTTTGGTGCAAATGACGGTACAATAACAATATCATCTCCTTCGGGCGGATATGGTACTTATCAGTATTCTATCAACGGGGGAACCAGCTGGCAGGGCTTCGGTGTGTTTACAAATCTGGTCCCGGGAACCTACGACGTAAGGATCAGGGATGCATCAAATCCTTTATGTGTGGTTATACTTGATCCTGCTCTTGCGATTACACAACCTGCGGTATTG
>Ga0172375_10003392_pt1 | contig 24187 bp, 37 predicted proteins | sample LakKiv1m_FD_114537 | JGI IMG/M metagenome (GOLD analysis project Ga0172375, IMG submission 114537) | Freshwater microbial communities from Kabuno Bay, South-Kivu, Congo - kab_092012_11.1m | ecosystem: Environmental > Aquatic > Freshwater > Lake | place: Democratic Republic of the Congo... | reverse complement strand
GGTTCTTCTTCCCTAGCTAAGAGATTAGGAATTCCCTCTCTAGTTATAGGTTTGACAGTTGTAGCTTTTGGAACCTCGATGCCAGAGTTAGTAGTAAACGTAATAGCAGCAATAAACGGAAGTGGAGATATCGCTTTTGGAAATATTATTGGAAGTAATATTTCAAACATTTTGTTAATTCTTGGAATAACGGCTATTATAATTCCTTTAAGTTTTCAAAAATCAACTTTCTATAAAGAAATTCCATTTTCTCTTTTAGCAATTTTAATGGTTTTAATTTTTGTAAGCACCCAGTTTCTTGATGGATTTAATCTAACTAAGATTTTTAGATTTGAAGGATTAATTCTTATTGGTTTCTTTGCAATATTTTTATATTATGTTGCAAGTTTATCTAAGAAAAAAAATTCAGAGTTTTCAGAAGAAAAAATAAAAGATAGGTCTTTGTTTCTAACAATAGTTATGATTCTTGGGGGGCTTGTTGCTCTTTACTTTGGAGGTAAATGGGTTGTAAATGGGGCAGTTGCATTAGCAACCCTGTTTGGATTAAGTGAATATTTTATTTCTTTAACAATTGTTGCTGTTGGAACCTCTCTTCCAGAATTAGTAACTTCAATTGTTGCAGCCCTAAAGAAAAATGCAGACATTGCAGTAGGAAACATTATTGGAAGTAATATCTTTAACATCTTTTGGATATTGGGATTAAGTGCAGTTATTACCCCTATTACGATTCCTCAAAATGCAATCTTTGATGTTTTAGTTTTATTAATAACAACAGTAGTTTTGGCTTTCTTTGTGTTTGTAGATAAAAGATACAAATTAACTCGTTGGGAAGGAATAATTATGGTTCTTATGTACATTGCTTATGTGATTTTTTTAATCGTTAGATAATTCCCACAGTCTTTTAAATCCTTAATTCTTAATAATTAAAGAGGTGAAAAATGTATCTTCCAATTTTAGGAGCAGCAGCATTAGCAACAGGCACAATAATAGAAAGACTAATTCTAAAAAGAAAGAATATCTCAATAAAATTTTATGAAACTTACAGCTTTTTAGCAATCATTCTAGTTATGCTCCCATTTGTTTTCTTATTTTGGAATATCTCTCCAGAAGCTCTCACTCCAAAGAATATCTTTCTTTTTCTTGTAATCTCAATAACAGCTATTCTCGCAAATTTATTTACTTATTATTCTATGAAATGGGAAAAAGTTTCTAATTTAGAACCAGCAAAAATAACTGAACCAATCTTCACAATTCTTTTAGCAATTATTTTTAGTTTTATCTTTGGAGAAGCATTATTCGAAAGAAATTCAAAAATTATTGTTCCTGCCTTAATTGCAGGAGCAGCCCTGATTTTTTCTCATATTAAAAGGCATCACCTTAGCTTCAACAAATATTTTCTAGCAGCAATAGCAGGAAGTTTTTTCTTTGCATTAGAGTTAGTTTTATCTAGGTTAATCTTGGATTTTTACTCTCCATTTACTTTTTATTTTCTACGGTGTGTCTCAATTTTCTTATTTGGATTCATAGTCTTTAGAGAAAAGGTACCTAAAGAGTTCGACCATCACACAATTTTCCATACCTTCCTTGCAGCGGCAATTTGGGTAGTTTATAGAATTGTTGTTTATTATGGCTACATTAAAGTAGGTGTTATCTCAACAACTCTTTTATTGTTGTTAGGACCAATCTTTACCTATCTCCTTGCCTGGAAATTCCTTAAAGAAAAACCCTCTTGGAGAAACATTCTTGCCTCGATAGTCATTTTAGCTTGTGTAGCTTATGCAAGTTTTACCTAGTAGCATATATAATTCAACATAATTAATCTTTTAAACTATTAAATATCTCTTAGAATATGAAAAAAGATAGCTCTAAATTAGAATTTGTGCTGGGTTTATTTGATAAAAAGCAATCATCTAATAATGAACCTTATCCTTTACAACACTTAGAAATTGTTGCAGTTAATAACTTAAGGGATAAAAAAGATATTCAAAAATTTTATGATAAATATTTAATAAGATTGGAAGAGTCTCTTAACCAAGAAGTTAAAGATGGAAAAGAAAACCTAGGAACAAAATTAATTAATAAGGGATATTCTCCGAGGTTAGTTGCAAGATATTTTGCTCAAGATAATCTCTATTTTACTTTAGGTCATATTTTCAATCAAGAAGTGTTAAAAGCATGGTATCCTATGCCTTTTTTAAATTATCATGGGTGGTCTAAAGAATTTATTAAAGATAGAAGAGCATTTTCTTAAAGATTAGGAATTCTAAACCTTTTTGTTGCTTTCTTCTGAGCTTCTCTAAATTTTTCTTTGTATCCAGTTTCTTTTGCAGCTAAATAAGCTCCCTGACGAGTGCAATACGCGTCGTTGTTTACAAAGGGGGCAAGGTAATTTGAAACATTTTTTTCAGAACATTTCTCGAATTTTTCTTTAGTTCTATTATAATGTTCAACTGTTTCTGTTCCAAAAAACGTAAATGTGCTAACCAATGCACCCCCACCCATCAACATTACTGGAACAAGCATTTCTGGATAAATATCTTGTCCTCCATTAGAAAGATAACTTGCATAGCACATTCCTCCAACAAATGATGCTATTCCTGCTAAATTAACTCTATTTCCAATACTTCCAATGTAAACATTCTTTAGCGCTTTTGTTAATTTTGACATTCTTCTGATTAATTCTATTTATTTATAAAACTTACTCTAAACAAAAACATTTTTCAATCCCCTTTCTTTTCTTAAATTATGATTTACGATGTGCATGCTCATCTGGATTTTTTTAATGAAGAAGAATTAAAATCAATCTTAGATAATTCTAACGAGGTTAAATTAATTATTTCAAATTCTGTTAATCTAAAATCTTGTGAAAAAAACCTTGAACTCACAAAAAAATATACTAAGATTAAATGTGCCCTTGGGCTCTATCCAGAAAGCACCCTTAAATTATCGGATTTTGCAAAGCTAAAATCTTTAGTTGAAAAAAATAAAAAAGATGTTCTTGCAATAGGGGAAATAGGTTTAGATAAATTAGAAAAAGCAGATTTTGAATTACAAAGAAAAATTTTTATTCAACAATTAGAGCTTGCAAAAGAATTTAACCTTCCTTCAATCATTCACACTCGTAAAGCAGAAAAAGAAATTATAGAAATTTTAGAAAATTACAAAAGACAAGTTATTATTCTTCATTGTTTCTCAGGAAATTTCAATCTAATAAAGAGAGCAATTGAATTAGGTTGTTATTTTTCAATTCCAACCAATATTGTTCGCTCAGAACATTTTCAGAAATTGGCGAGAGAAATTCCAAGAGAGAGAATCTTAACCGAAACAGATACTCCTTACCTCTCTCCATATAAAGAAACAAAAAATCAACCTGCTTATATTAAGGAAACAATAAAAAAATTAAGTGAGCTTTGGAATCTTCCCAAAAAGGAAGTTGAAAGTCAAATAGAAAAAAATTTTAATAAAATTTATTCCTGATTAGTGTTACTTTTTAGTTAATACAGAATAAAAAGATTTATAAAAAGCTTGTTTCTTGGCTTTTCATGATAAGAAAGGAAATCTTAACAAGTATTTTTACAATTTTATTAATTGCAACCTTGTTTTCAGTAGTAAGTGCAAGACCTCAAGGAGTTAATATCGAATTCAAAAACCTTGAAGAAGGAAAAACTTATTCTCAGCATATAACTAATCTAACTTTTAATTTAACCGGAGAGATAACTGAATGTTGGTATTCTCTCAACGGAGAAAGCACCCTTCCAGAGGCAGACCCCTCTTATTGTAATTCGGGAATAAATGTAATAGAAGGCATAATCTCAAAAGAAGGTTCTAACACCTGGGCAGTATATGTTCGTGGAAAAGATGGATTTATCCATCAAACAGTTATTAATTTTGTTGTAGCAATTCCAAAACATTATTTAGATATAAGAAGTATTGATAATAATCAGATTTTAATAAGTGCTCCAACTTCTGTGAATTTTTATTTAAATTGGTCTGGAGAAATTGATGTTTGTAGTTATTCTATTAACAATGGAAGATATGTTTATTTTGATTGTAATTCTGGATTAAATACTCTTACTAACTTAAAATTTGAAGAAGGAGAAAATACCTTCAAGGAAGGAAATAACACTCTTGAAATTGTGGGAAGATTAAAGGAATGTTGCTATTTTGATTCAAAAGATTCGGTTAATTTTACAATAAATATTCCAAGAGCTGACACTCTTCCCCCAACAGTTCTAATAACAAATCCCATTAATGGAACAGTTTACACAAGTTCTAGAACCTCAATGGCTTTCAATGTTAATGATTCAAACCTCCAATCTTGCTGGTATTCTTTAAATGGAGGAGCAAACATTTCAACTCCCTGTTCAAATGGAATAAACACAATTACTGGAATAACCTCAGTTGAAGGTATAAACACCTGGATAGTTTATGCAAGAGATAATTCAGGAAATATTGGTTATGATAAGGTTATCTTTAGAATTAATACTTCAGATATAATCTTCACTCACCCAATTGATTTAATCATCCTTGTTCCTCTTGAAGGGGAATCAATCTACTGTCCAACTTCTTTTGAAGTGTTTTCTGAAAATGCAACAACTGTTAGTTATAGTATTGATGGAAAAGCAAATGTCTCTATGACTGAAGGTCCAAATAATCTCTTCACCTCTACTTCGTTGGATTTAGAAAAAGGTAATCATAATGTTTTATTCTGTGCTTCTAATGCTTTCAATTCAACATGTACTCTAGTAAACTTCAAAGTTATAGAAAAATCTTCTAAAAAAACTTGTACAGATTGTAATAAAGTTAGAGTGCTTCCAGATTATAGTGCTTCAGAAGAACCACAGAAAACTATCTTCTTACAAGAAGATGTTATCACAAAACCAAAATTAACTTTTTGGCAAAGAATCCTGGAATTTTTTAGAAATATTTTTAGATAAAATCCACTATATAAATTTTTATAAAGGCAAGTTCTCTCTTCCGCTTATGATAAACGATATTGCTTACAGATTATACGGGATGTCAAGAATGGTTCTATTCGGTACTCTAACAGGAGAGGGCTTGACTTATATTAGTGAGAGTCCTGCTTTTACAGAAGGCCTTAACCTCAGAACAGGAGTGGATTTAGCATTAAGAGTTCTTCCAACAGCTTTCTTCGGAGCCCTAGCTTATGAAGGCTTTAAGGATGCAGAGGACGGAAGTGTTCACACCCTAGTTGACAAATTAGATAAAAAATTATAAAAATAAAGAAAAATAAAAATAAACTTTTTCTATTTACTTATTACAACCGCAACTTCCACCAGTTGTTGTTCCACAGGTTGGAGAGCCACAATTATTAGTAGCAGTACATCCTCCAGAGGCACATCCTGTGCATGTAGGAGCTTTAACTGTGCTCTCTGTTGGTCTATCTAAAGCAGCAGAAACAAATATTCCTCCTACTAAAAAGATAGCCGCGATTACAACAGCAATTATCCAGGTTTTCATCTTATCTTTTGACCTCCTTGTTCTTTTCTTAAGAAAAGTATTATTATATTCAGTTTGGTGTAACTAGTTACTAAAAGAAACCCGTTGGTTTCTTTTGAACTTCTCCTAAGCACTGAAAAGAAAATAAAATTTAATTAATTTTTTAGAATAACGATGTTGTTCATACCTCTTCTTTTTCTTTCAACTAATTGTTTAGCTTCAAGTTTATCAAGAAGACGAGTAATTCCAACTTTACCAACTCCCAATCTTTCCATTAATGTAGCTTGAAAGATAGCTCCATTTTCTTTTTCAAGAATTTCAATCAATTCTTTTTCCTGTTTATCTAATTTGGATTTATCAATTATTCTCTTCTTTATTTTCTCAGGAATCTTTTTGATTATTGTTTTTTCTTGTGGTTTTGAAAACATAATAAATAATCCAATTGCAACAATAACCAAAATGATAGTAATACTTATCCAAAACTGCATTGCCATAGTATCATACATTGTGCATTCTGGACCATGAGTACAGGTTTCACTTACAATGGATTTTAAAGAAAAATTAAATATCAAAACTAAGATTACCATTACCAAAGACATTCCTAAAATTATCCATCCAACTTTTTTATTTTCCATTTTTATTCTTCTCTCTATATTCTTTAATTGATTTATTTAATGCTTGAATTGCCATTGTTGAACAATGAAGTTTTATTTGAGGTAACCCCTCAAGTGCCTTAGCAACATCTTTCATAGTAATCTTTTCAGCTTCTTTTAAAGTTTTTCCTTTTGCAATTTTTGTTAATTGTTCTGTTGAAGCAATAGCAGCTGCACATCCATAAGTTTTGAATTTGATGTCTTTAATTTTCTCAGTTTTTTTATCTATTTTAAGATACATCCACATTATATCTCCACATGTTGGATTCCCAACCTTTCCAATTGCATCTGCATTTTTAATCTCTCCAAAATTCTTTGGATTTAAAAAATTTCTAAGAACTTTTTTTGAATATCCTTTATTTGAGGGCATTTTTATTTATTCATCTCCTTTAATAATTTATCAATTTCTTTTTTAGTTAATCCATGAGCCTTCATTCCTTCCTCAATGGTTTCAACAGGAGCAAATGCACAACCAAAGCATCCTATTCCAGAATTGAACAATATCTCTCCAACTTTTGGATTTATCTCAAAAGCTTCCTGAATATTTGTTTTACCAGTAATCTCTTTTTTAGGATTAGTTATTTTTTTCTTTATAACTTTCTTCATAGGCTTTTTCTTTATTGTTTTCTTTTTCATTTTACTAAGGGGCTCAATCTTCTTAATTTATTTACAATCTCAGGAAGTTTATCTAATAAATAATCAATTTCTTTTGAGGTAGTGTATTTACTTAAGCTAATTCTTATTGAAGAATTTGCCTGCAAAGGTCCTAATTTAATTGCTTGTAATACATGACTTGATTTTAAAGTGTTAGACATACAAGCTGAACCAGTGGAAACATAAATGTTTTTATTTTCTAAATATCCTCCAATTGATTCTCCCTCAATATCATTAAATGAAATATTAATATTATTTGCAAGTCTTTTATCTCCTACTGGTCCATTAAGATGGGTATTTGGGATTTTTTCTAAAATATTTCTTATAGTATAATCTCTAAGTTCTTGCATTTTTCTAACTTCTTTTTTACTTGCAATTTCTACTGCTTTGGCGAATCCAACAATTCCAGGAATATTTTCAGTTCCACTTCTTTTTCCCTTTTCATGTCCTCCCCCATGAATAAGAGGCATGATTTCAATTCCTTCTTTAATATAAAGCGCTCCAACTCCCTTCGGCCCATAAATTTTATGTGCGTTAATTGTAATTAAATCAGCATATTTTGAACTTAATTCTGTTTTGGTATAACTTTGACAAGCATCTAAATGAAGCAGAGTTTTACCTTTTGTTAGTTTATAAATTGTTGAAATATCTTGTATTGTTCCAATTTCATTGTTTCCATGTATAATTGAAACCAGAATTGTTTTTGGATTAATTTCTTTTTCAAGTTGTTTTAAATCAATAAATCCCTCTTTGTCAACATCAAGATAAGTTACTTTTGCTCCTTGACTTTCAAGCCACTTGCACGTTTTAAGAGTAGCATCGTGTTCTATTTTTGTTGTTATAATATGATTTTTCTTTGGATAATTCTGCCAAAATAATCCTTTTATTGCCCAATTATTTGCTTCTGTTCCACCAGAAGTAAAATAAATTTCTGAAGGTTTAGCATCTAGAGAATTTGCTATAATCTTTCTTGCTTTTTCAAGAGCTGTTTTAGCCTTGTTTCCCTCAATATGCATGGAAGAAGCATTTCCATACTGTTCTGTAAAATAATCTAACATTTCTTTCACAACCCTCTCATCGACCTTTGTAGTAGCTGCATTGTCTAAATAGGCTTTCATTTCACACAACACTCCCCCTTACAATAAGATTTTTTATGTTCATCAATTATATTTAACATTGGAATAATTGTTTTTTTATTAAGAGAATAAATTCTCTGTTTACCTTCAACTCTTGAATTAACAATATTACAGGCCTTTAGATTTGCAAGAGCATGAGAAACTTTACTTTGTTCTGCCTTGAGTCTTTCAGTTAAATCATTTACAGAAAGAGGGTTCTTTTTTAGTTCCGTTACTATTCTCATCTTTAAGGGATTTGCAAGATTTCTAAAAAACACATAATATGCACTGCATGACATATGAAATTAAATTCATAATGGTTTTTAAATGTTTTGAGAGTTATTTTTTCCAAAAACAGGACAACTCTTATTATATTCGCACCATTCACAGAGTTTTGTTACATTAGCCCCAAATTCTTTTGTTGATTCTATCTCCCTAATAAGGTTCATAATCTCTTCTTTTAATTTTTCTAATTGTTCTTCACTTCTTCTGGAAAATATTTGTGTATTATGATTAAGATAATGCCAGGTTAATAAAATAGGTTTATCCGTTTTGTAGGTTTGTTTTATTGCGATAGAATAAAGTGCTAATTGTCTGTCTGCTTCAATTTTCTCTCTATCTGGAATAGTTGTTGCAGTTTTGTAATCATGTATTTCATATTCTCCAGTTTTAGGATTAAGTACTAACCTGTCTATAAACCCCATAATCTTATGAGGGAAATCTGGATGTAGAGTAACGTAAATTTGTTTTTCCAGAGCAATTGTTCCATCATTAAAGGGTTTGTGTTTAAAATAATAATCCAAAATAAATTTAACCCCCTTTTCAAAATAATCTTCCTCTTTCATTCCGAGTTTAGCAATTGAAAAGTTTTCATTATATGTCTCTCCCCAGGTCTCTTGATATTTTAGAATAACCTGGTCTAAGCTTGGAACTCTTCCATTCAAAACTTCAGAATAAAGCCATTCAAGAGCGTCATGAACGCATGTTCCAAGATGAGCTTCAATTGTTTTATCAAAATCTGGTTTTAATTTTTGAATATATCTCATCTTATATCTTAATTTACATTGTTCGAATGTAGAAAGTTTTGAATGAGAATAAAGTGCCATTGTTTAAGTGGATAGTTAAGGAGAGTTATAAAGTTTATTGCCCCTTCTGTCCGTTAGATTTATTAAATTTATCAAATATTTTACTTATTTTTCTTTCTAATTTAGAATCACATTGTTTTAAAGGGACATATCTTATTTCGAAAAGATTCATATATTTTTTAACTCTCAAAAATCCTAAATTCTCTTTGTAATAAATTCTATACCTCTCTGCGGGTTTATTGATTTCATAAATTTTTTCAAAATTAGATTCTATCTGTTCAAACAATTCCTTTTCGTTTATTCTCCCTCTATAAAAAGTATAATCCCATCTCATAAAATCTCACCAAAACCAATTAATCTCCAGTGTCCCTGAAGATTTCTTGCAATTCCAACATTATCTCCCTTAAGGGCAACAATTGGAATATTTAATGAAAGCTCTGCTTGTTCCCCCTGAATTTTTTCTACAACTCCGACTGAAATGGTTGTATTAACAGAGAGCATAAGCATTTCTTTATTTTTGATTTGATCAACTGATTTTTTATCTTCTGTTCCCAAAACCTCATCGAATAATTTAAATTTTATCTTAACTCTGGTTGTTATTTCAGGTAATGTTCCTAAGGTAGAGACCACACATCCAGTTAGAGAATCCGTTTTTGTTAAATATGGATCTAAATTAGTCTCAATAGCAAGACTTGCTCCAGGAGAAATTTCTTTTACTGAATCCGAGCCTTGATGTAAAGAAATGATTTTTGTTTTTAGAGGTTCATAGATATACTGATTATTTTTTTTAATACTTAATCCTGGTTTAATCTCAATTTCATCTCCAACTTTTAGTTTTCCCTGTTTTAGAATTCCTCCTAAAACCCCCCCATGCAAATTAGAAATAAGAGTTCCTGGTTTATTAATATCAAAACTCCTTGCAATTAGAAAAATTGGCTCTTTTGTCTCATCCCTTTTTGGTAGAGGTAAGTTAGCAAGAGCTTCAAGTAATTTATCTATATTAATTTCCTGTTGAGCAGATAAAGGAATTATCGGGGCATTTTCTGCAATAGTGCCTTTTACAAAAGCCTTAATCATCTTATAATTTTCAAGAGCCTTTTCTTTACTAACCAAATCAATTTTATTTTGAACAATAATAATATTATTAATTTTTTTAGCTTGAAGAGCCATAAAATGTTCTTTTGTTTGAGGTTTTATTCCCTCATTTGCAGCAATAACTAAAATTGCTGAATCAATTATTGCCGCTCCAGAAAGCATGGTAGCCATAAGCATTTCATGCCCAGGCGCATCTATAAATGAAACATAACGAACAGGTTTACCTTTTTTCTCTCTTGTATAAACCTCCCCCTCTTTGTAAATAATGGTCTCAGCATAACCAAGTTTGATAGTAATTCCTCTCTTCAATTCTTCAGAGTGAGTGTCTGTGAATTTTCCAGTAAGCTTAGAAAGTAGAGTGGTTTTTCCATGGTCAATATGTCCTACCACTCCAACATTTATTACTGGTACGTTTTCTGTCATAGAAATCTTAGAAAAACTGCCTTAAAAAAGGTTTTGGAGTTAATTTAATTGAGAAGCAGAGAAGGAAATACGGGCATTATTCATTCCAAATATTTCATCTAGTGCTTTTTTATTAATATTTTGTGCTAAGTCTGCTTTAATCTTTTCCCTTGCTTCTCTAGACTTTTCGGGGTAACATTTTTCTAAGACCTCCAACCCTGGCTTAAAAAGTCCACAACGAAGGGCATACATTGCCGCAAGCATAGGAGCTCCATAACTAATGTTATAATTACCCTTGAAACCCAAATAGTCAGCTTTTCTAGTAAAAAGCATATCCGAAAATTCTTTTTTTGCAGAGTTATATTCTTCGTTCATTTTAATTCGCACAAAATTTACCTAATTCTGATTTGAATTTATTTTTTCCGAGAATTTTAATTAAATAATTTGGGATTTTAATTTCATCATAACCCTTCCAAAATACATCTACTGCAAGAGCATGAGATAAACCTAAATCTTCTTGAGATTTTTTTAAAACCCATCTTGTTCCTAATTTATAATCTGCCCTTTCATACCAATCATATGCCTCTTTGAATAATCCTTTATCTAAAGCATTATCTCCTGCTTCTCTGAACAATTGTCTATCGCTAAGGGATTCTTCCATTTTAGTTTCCTCCAATCTTTCCATCCTTATCTAAGTCTGGAAAAAGTACAGCTCCTTCCAATTTACCATTATTTTTAGCCTTAACAGCATCATAATAATTCATTTGAGAAATTTGATTGTGAATAATCTTCTCTTGAGAATAGGCGTCAGAAGCTAAAACTCCTGGAGCTTCGATCCATTGAGCATTTTCAAAATCCGGAGATTTATAATTTTCCTTTATTGCTCTTCCGCACAATGCGAAAGTTCCAGCTAAAATGGCAGTATAGAGCACATATTGTCCAATCTCTTTTATTGAATTGTATTTATTTGTCATAAAAGTCTCTATAATTCAGGATATTTAAACCTTTCTAAATGTTGTTTCTAAGAAATAGTAACATAAACTACTTATTGAGCAGCTGGAGCAGAAAATATTTCGGCTAAAGGCTTTTTACCTGCCTTAATTACCTTCATATTAATCTGAGCAATTGCTGGTGAAATAACCTTTCCTCTTACTGTTTTTCTTAATCTAAGTCCTTTTGGCTTCGGATTAGACCTTTTCTTTTTACCCTCTTTTTTAGGTCTTTTGTGCATTCCTTTACCATAAGTTAATAATAATTTTTTTAGTCCAATGCCTGGAACTTCTTTCATTGCAGTAAAACCAGAACCATCACTAGCCCCAGTAATCTCTAATTCATAACCCTCTAAATCAGAAGAGATTTCTTTCCCATCTATTTTATCGTTGAGTTCTTTATCTATTAAAGCCTCAGCTTCAGTCTCTAACTTGTAGGTCTTTCCTGACTTTTCTGAGATGTTTATTTTGAATACCATTATAATCTATTGAAAAATATAGCTTAAAAAGGTTTTGATTTTTGAAATATGACTAGTTTTATTAACCCTTGAACCTCTTTTTTTAAATGAAAAAATCTTATTCAAGATTACTTAAAATACTTGGATTAATTGCAATACCTCCAGCATTATATCTTGGTTCACGTAAATTAACAATAGAAATGAATGAATATTGTTTAAATAAATCTTCAAAAATTGAAAATACAACTCATTTAAATTATCTTATGGAAAATGAAAAGAAAGTTCAAGATATTAATGGGAAAACAATAAAAATTCTCTACACGTCAAATCCTGAAGAAAGGTTTAATTGTTTTCCTGCTTTAGAAAAAAATACTTATTACCTTACTCTTGATTCAGTTCTTCAAAATAATTCTTCTGGAGTTATTATTCATGAGATGAATCACATTGCAAAAGGCGATTGTGATAAAAGATATCCCAAATTTATTAATAATAATTTTATTGAACCAAGAACGGCTTTTTACACTTTTAAAAGGATTTGGAAATCCAATCATTAAACATCATCTTTAAATATACAACATTTCTTCTTTTTATCATGGATAAATATAAACAAAAGGGGAGCAATTCAAAAAAATCTTTTAAGCCTTCTTTTCCAAAAGCTCAAGCTATTCAAGTTAAAATTAAAGAGATAAATATTGACATAAAAGAGCCAGTCTTAATAATTGGAAAAGTGACAAGAATTGCTCAAACAGGAGGACCAACAATCTTCATGGTTTCCGATGGAACAGGTTCTCTGGCTCTTAAAGGTTTTATTAAAGCAGGAGAGAGAGCCTATCCTGAAATTGAAGAAAATAATTGTATAAGAGCAGTTGTAGATATTGGAGAATTTCAAGGAGAGACTGAGGGAAGTATTCTTAAAATTCAAAAATTAGATGAATCTCAACAAAGAGATTTCTTGAAACATCTAAGTGAATTAGAAATGCAGAGAGCAAAAGTTCAGGCTCCAGAATTTCTAGTTAAAGACAAAATCTTGGAAAAATTAAAACCAAGATTTATTGAAGCTGCAACCCAGATAAGGTTAGCTATTATCCAAGAGAGGCCAATTATTGTAAGACATCACAATGATACAGATGGTTATTCTTCTGGTTTTGCCCTAGAAAGAGCAATTCTCCCCTTAATAATTGAACAACACAGCTCTCTTAAGGCACCTTGGGAATATTTTTTAAGAGCCCCCTGTATTGCCCCTCTTTATGAATTAGATGATTCTATTAGAGACACTGCAAATTCTTTAAGAAATGTTGCAAAATTCTCAAATAAAATGCCCTTAATTATAATTGCAGATAATGGTTCTTCTCCAGAAGATTTAATGGCAATTAAACAAGGAAAAATTCACGGAACAGATTTTATTGTAGTTGACCATCACGGCTTTGATAAAGATGTTATTTCCGAGGAAGTTTTAGTTCATATTAATCCTTTTTTAGTTGATGAAGATGGAGCAAATTTCTCAGCAGGAATGCTCTGTTCTGAATTTGCAAGATTCATCAATCCTAATGTAAAAAATATTAATCAAATTCCAGCATTAGCCGGGTTTGCAGATAGAACTGATTTAGGCAACCCAAAAGTAATGGAAGATTATCTAAAAATTGCTCAAAGGGAAGGATATTCAAAAGAGTTATTGAGTGATATAGCTCTAGTTATTGATTATGTTTCATCTAAAGTTAGATTTATGGAAGTTAGAGAGTATACTGAAGTCTTATTTGGAGAACCTCGAGATAAACAAGCAGAATTAGTGAAGTTACTTGCTCCTTATATTAAAGAATTAGATGCTAAAGGATTAGAAATTGGTAAAAGTAATTCTAAAATAGAAGTTTTAAATAAAGTAACTTTCCAATTTATTGAAATTGATGAAACTTTTCCAGGATTTGGTTTTTTCCCAAGACCAGGTAGAGCAGTGAGTTTAATTCATGATAATCTACAATCAACAAAAAAAGTAACCTCTCTTGTTACAGCAGGATTAATGGCAACAGCAATTACTCTTAGGGCAACAGATGAAGCAAATTTCTCTGTTCATGAATTACTTCTTTATTTGAAGAAAAAACTTCCAAATGCTTTTGTAAGCGGAGGGGGGCATAAAAATGCTGGTTCTCTCTCTTTCTTGCCTTACATGAAAAAAGAAGTTGTTTTAGCTCTTAAAGAGTTCATTAGAAGTAGATAATTGGTTATACAAATATTTTTAAAAGAGTTACTTTTTTACCTGTTATGAAAATTGAAGATTTAGCAAGGACTCTTAGAGAAATTCATAATGATCCAATTAAATCATATCTTAATGATTTGTATAATGGACATGATTTGGTAGTAGCCTCAAAGTATCGTAGGTTTATTTATTATAATCCTGGCGTAAAAAAATCTAAGTATGATTCTGAAAAACAAGATTTTGTTTTCTTAGAGTAATGTTAATATTCCTTTTATTCGTTATCTTTAAATAATCATTTCACTATTTTTATATATGTCAAAAAAAGGTGAAGATTCTATAGTAATTGAATTAAGAAATGTTGAAAAACATTATCACATGGGAGATAATCTCGTTCGTGCAGTGGATGGCATTTCCATTAAAGTAAACAAAGGAGAGTTTATTGCAATTATGGGACCATCTGGCTCTGGTAAATCTACCGCTATGAATCTTGTTGGAAGTTTAGACACCCCAACTCGAGGGCATATTTTTCTTGACGGAATAGATGTTTCAAGACTTGAAGAATCAGATTTAGCCCAGGTTAGAGGTAAAAAAATTGGTTTTATCTTTCAAAGTTTTAATCTAATTCCAAATCTTACTGCAAGAGAAAATGTAATGTTACCAATGATGTTTCAAGGATTAGAATTAGAAGAAAGAGAAAAAGTTGCTGAAGATTTACTTAAGTTAGTTCAGTTAGAAGAAAGGTCTGGGCATTATCCTGGAGAATTATCTGGAGGACAAAGACAGAGAGTTGCAATTGCTCGTGCCCTTGCAAATAATCCTGATGTCATACTTGCTGATGAACCAACAGGAAACTTAGATACAAAAACAGGAGAAATTGTTTTAGAATTTTTAGATAAGTTAAACAAACAAGGTAAAACAATTATTATGGTTACTCATGATCCTCATTTAGCTCAAGAACATGCTCAGATTGTTTATTGGCTTAAAGACGGAAAAGTTGAAAAAATTACAAGGAAGAAAAAATGATATACGATAACATTTATAAATATCTGAAAATTAATAATATTAACATGCTCCCCGGCGATCGGAATGGGTCGCCGGATGAGTCCTTTTTTTTTAATACTCTTGGAGGATTAAATGGATGAAACACTTTTATTTATTGATTCTGGTTTCTTATCTAAGCTTAGCAAATCTTTGGGCAATGGAAATTATTTAAAATATGATCTGATAACCTTTGCAAATATCTTGGCAAATAAAGAGAGATTAATGTGTAAAGAAATTTTTTATTATACTGCTTCTCCTTTTCAGAGTAATCCTCCAACTGAGGAAGAAGAAGTAAAAAAAGAGGGATATGATAAGTTTATAAAAAAGCTTGTTGGAAAAAAAGTTCAGATAAGAGAAGGCAGATGTCAAAGGTTAAAAATAGAAAACCATTTTCAGTATAAACAAAAAGCAGTAGATGTATTTTTAGCAATGGATTTAACTAATATTCCTATTAATTATCCTAAAATAAAAAAAATAATCTTAATTTCTTCAGATAGCGATTTTGTCCCCGTAATTCAAAATTTAGAAACAAAAGGAGTAAAGACAATCTTATATACTTTTTATTCAAGAGAAAGAAATACTAATTTTTCTCGGAGTAATGAATTAATAAAATCCGTTTACAAATATAAACTAATTAAAAAAGAGGATTTCATCAAAAGTAAATTAAAATGATTTCAGATTATTTTACTCTTGCTTTTAAAAACCTCAAACATCGAGGGGCAAGGTCTTGGTTAACTCTTTTAGGAATATTTATTGGAGTGATGGCAGTTGTAGCCTTAATTTCCTTAGGTAGTGGATTAAAATTGGCGGTTTCAAGTCAATTTGGATTAAGTTCAACAGAATTAATTACTGTTCAAGCCGGAGGATTAAATTTTGGACCTCCGGGTTCCTATGTTGTGAATCCTCTAACAATAGAAGACATAGAAGCAATAGAAAAAATTAGTAGTGTAAAACAAGTTGCAAGGAGAAATCTTAAACCCGGAAGATTAGAATATAATAATCATTTAATTTTTGGTTACTCTGCAAGTGTGCCTGACGGGGAAGATAGAAAATTCCTTTATACCCAACTAGGTTTAAATATTCTAGAGGGCAGACTATTAAAAGATGGAGACTCTGGAAAAGTCGTTCTTGGATATAACTTCTATATTGACAAAGTAGGTTTAGAAAAATCGGTTGAAGTAGGAAAAAAAGTTTTAATTAATAATAGAAGTTTTGAAGTGATTGGAATTATCGATAAGCAAGGAAGTTTCATCTATGATAATATTGTTTTAATGAACGAAGAAGACATGCAAGATTTATTCGATTATGGAGATGTGGTGGATATAATTGCTGTTCAAGCAAAAGACAAAGATGACCTTGACAAAACAAAAGAAGACATTGAAAAAGTTTTAAGAGAAAGAAGAGATGTTGAGGTGGGAAAAGAAGACTTTGAAGTTTCAACTCCAGAGTCTTCTCTTGCTCAAATAAACAAAATTCTCAATGGCGTTCAAATCTTTATTGCAATTGTGGCTTCTATTTCAATTTTAATTGGGGCTATAGGAATTGTAAACACCATGACTACTTCTGTACTTGAACGTCGTAGAGAAATAGGAATAATGAAGGCTATTGGGGCAACAAATTTTCAAATATTTATGCAATTTTTTATTGAAGCAAGCTTATTAGGCTTGATTGGAGGAATGATTGGGGCTCTCATGGGAACTCTAATCGGTTTTATTGGCACAATGGGAATTAATGTTTGGATAGGAGCAAGTGTTAAACCAGCGATTAGTTTTGCATTAATTTTCTTTTCTCTTTTAGGAAGTTTTATTCTTGGAGGAATTGCAGGCATCCTTCCTGCATTAGATGCTGCTAAACAAAACCCCGTGGAGGCAATTAGATAATGAAAGACGAATCAATTCAATATTCATTAAGGAACATCCGTCATAGAAAAACAAGAAGTTTCTTAACGGTATTCTCAATTCTAATCGGAATTGCTACTATCTTTATTTTTGTTAGTTTTGGTTTTGGGCTTTACAAGTATATTGATACTTTGAGTTCAAGTTCTTCTGCAAACAAATTAATTATTCAATCTAAGGGAGGATTTGGAGGTCTTGATGAAAGTTTTGAATTAGACGATAATGATTTAGAGGTAGTAAACAGAGCTGCAGGAGTAATGGATGCAACCGGGCTCTATGTAAAATCTGCAGAAGTAGAATTTAACAACGAAAGAATTTATGCCTCTCTTTTAGCATTTGACCCAAAAAAACCCCTGATGATTGAGGTATCAAATATAGAAATTTTTCAAGGAAGAGAACTTTCTTCGGGGGATAATGGGAAGGTAGTTTTGGGATATAATTATCAGTTACCCGAAAAGATATTCAAAAAAGCAGTTCAATTAAATGATAATATTGAAATTCAGGGAAAAAAATTAAAAGTAATCGGATTCTATAACTCTGTTGGGAACCCTTCTGATGATGCTCAAGTTTATATTATTAATAATTATATTGATACTCTTTATCCTGGAGAAAATTCTTATAGCTGGATTATTGCGGAAGCAGACTTGAAAGAAATTGCAAAGGCAAAAGAGAATATTGAAAAAGGATTGAGAAAATCTAGGAATTTAGAAGAGGGGAAGGAAGATTTTTATGTTCAAAGTTTTGAAGATATGATTGAGTCTTATGCCAGCGCCTTAGATATTGTAATCGCATTTGTTATACTCATTGCTTTAATTTCAGTTCTTGTTTCAGCAATTAATACTGCCAACACTATGATTACGTCTGTAATTGAAAGATACAAAGAAATAGGAGTTCTAAAAGCAATAGGAGCAAGAAACTCGGAAATATTAAAGATATTCTTATTTGAATCTGCCTTCTTAGGTTTTATTGCGGGTTGTTTAGGAGTTTTAGTAGGGTTTATTGGAACTTACATCGGAGGAAAAATATTGCTTAGTGTAGGTTTTGGTTTCCTTCAGCCATACTATAATTTCTGGTTATTCTTCGGTTGTATTATTTTTGCTACCCTAACAGGAGCCATTTCAGGGGTTCTTCCAGCAATAAGAGCCTCTAAGATTAATCCTGTTGACGCACTGAGGTATGAATAAGCGCAGAATATAAATCTTTAAATAACTCAATTTTCTCTAAAAATTATGAGAAAAACATTAGCTAAATTAGCATTAATAGGGGGATTGGCCTTAGGTTTAGGAGGGTGTAAAGATAAAATGTCTCCTTATGATTTTAATGGAACAATTGATGGAGAGAAAATAGAATACACCTCTTATTTCGCATTTACTTCTGGTTATAGATCTTATAAAATGAATTTAATCCAAGAGGACGGAGATACAATTAATTATACAAAAACTTTTCCTCTCTTTGATTGGGGAGACTCAAAAATAACTAACTTAAAACTAAATGGGAAAAGAATTAAAGAAGATGCTTTCTTCGATGTAATTCAAGATTCTTTAATAGGTTTTGACAAGAAATATACAGATAAAATTTTAGAAGCAAAAGCAGAAGAAACCAAAAAACTTCTTAACAAATTAAAATAAATCCCTACCCTTTAATATAATTAGCTTGGATAAAATAAACCTGATACTCTGAATCTTCAAGTTTATTTTCTATCCTTTTAATAGTTTGAGCAAATGAATCTTTACTATATTTATATCCAATAACCAAGTTAATATTATCTTCTTTAGGCATTGCAGAGAGAATATGAACGTTTTCTAAGCTCATTAATTTAGGAAAAATAGAATTCCACTTCTCTACAGATATTTTCTTATTTTCATTTGGAATTATCTCATAACACAATTCAATTAATCTAAACTCTTCCATCTATTTTTATAAGAATATTAGAATTTAAAATTATCTATGCAAGGCATGCTTCTTAGCTTTTTTCTTTTTTATTCTTCTATAAACAAACCAAGCTATTAAAAGAACAATTACTATCGGAACAATATAAGCTCCAACTCCACCTTTCTTTTGATCTTCAACTCTTCCTTGGAAATATTCTGGTTCAAAAGAAACTGACTTTTCAATAGTTCTTCTTTCCCCAATAGAATCTGTATAAGTTATATTAACAGTTATCTCCCCTTGTTTAGGATTTGCTTCAAAATCTGCAGTAGTATATTCTTGTGAATCTAAATCCCCTGCATTATTAATATTAGAAGTTTTAATCTGAATATTTTCTTGTTTAGGAATTGTTAGAGTTAATGCTTGAACATCTGTCTTTCCAATATTTAAAACTTCAAATGTCAAAATTTTTGTAACAGAAGAATAATCTTTTATATGAATTTCAAAATCTGCTCTTGTATCTTGAACTTCCAAGTTAAATTGTTTTATTTCATAATTTAAATTGTTTCCATACTTGAATTGAACTTCAATTGGATTGTCTCCATCTAAGGCATTTTCATCTACTCTTACCTTATAACGAACAATTGAAGAAGAACTGAAGTCTTTTTCATAGTTAGACTTTATTGTTATTTTTGATTCTGTATCTGGGTCAAAGATTAAAGGATATTGTTCGATTAATCCAAATTCAATTGTTTTACATTCTGGATTTTCAATTCCATCCAATTGGAAGACTAATTTAACATAATCTCCAGGGGTGGCAAGATAGGGGTCTTGACTAATCAAACTAGGAGTGATTTTACAAGCTTCCGCAGAAACTCCAACTAAGCTTAATAATATCATTCCAAGAAATACTATAAATAATTCACTTCTTTTCATAAACAAAAAATGTATTTTTACTTTTTAAATGTTAGGATTTTAATTTTTAATTAAAAAATCTATCTAAAATTAATTTTGTTAATTCCAAGGATTCATTACAAAAATTTTTTAAGTTTCTTGAAGAGCTATTTTTAAAATAAATGTTTTTAACCAACTTATCTTTCTTTTTTACAGAGCAAACTGCTGGTACAAAATCTCCGTCTCCTGAAACTATAATTGCCATATCAAATTTATCTTCATAAGCATTTTCAACCATATCTACTGCCATGTGTATATCATCCTCTTTAATAATATAATAAAATTTATTTGTTCCAGTAATGTTTCTTTTTAACAATTTACATAAAATTAATTTAAAATTAGGAATGTTTTTAATTTTAGAGAAAAAGTCTTTTTGACTTTGAAATTTTTCTTTACTAAACTCTTTATCCAATTGAGCATTATAATAAAAGATATCTTTTATTTCATCATCTTTTGCTAAAAATCTTGTGAATTTCTCAAAATCAAAATCTTTTAATTTTTTGTGTGGACCATAAATCTTCCTTAACCCAAAATAAAAATTATTTCCATCGATAAAAATAGCAACCTTTTTCATTTGAAAAAAGGCCTATCCCTCACTAAATGTAAGGATAGGCGTATATGATATTCTTATCATTCCAAACTTTTTAAATCTTAAGGTTTTAAAAATTTCACAATTTATATAAACTTCAAATATCTAAGTATATTATGTTTGAAAAAAGAAAAAAAGTGGAAGCCCTTAGTCAAGTATCTCTTGAAGAAGTTTTACAGGTAACCTGCCCAATTTTAAATAAAGGAAATGAGGGTTATCCTTTAGATGTTGTTATAAAATTTGTAGACTTTGAGCCCTATCAAATAATCTGTCCTGTTTATCTTGCTAAACCAAAAGATAAGGATTTAGAAGATTTTGAAAGCGAGTATTTATGTGATTTAAAAAAAGGTGAAGAAGATTCTTCCTGTCTTTATTGTAAGTGGAAAAAACTCTGATTCAATCAGTTTAATTTTTAACCAAAATAATCATTAGAAAAATTAGGCATTTGTTCAGAATAGTTTGTTTTTGGAACTTCAGAATAATCTTCGTTAGAATTAACTAATCTTACTCCATAACCTGTTTGAGTTTCTAATGTCTTTTTTTGAGTTTGTTGAGGAATAATAGACCAGCTATGATGGTAGCTTGATTCTACTTTTCTTGGGTCGTAATCTATTGTTGTCATGTGCATTTTATAGAAGGAGCCTTTAAAAGTCTTGTGGTGAAATATTCAGAACCCACCCCAAGTTTTATAAGTCCTGAAAGTTCAAGAAAAACATGGGAAAAAGAAGAACTTTAGCAAAACTTGCACTCTTGTCAGGATTAGCTTTAGCAGGATGTAAAAATGATAAATATGAGGGATTTGTAGACATGAAAAATAATAAGATTAATTTCATCTCTTCTGATTCAACAGAATATTTAGAACTTTTTGATAAGACAAGCAAAGTGACTCTTAAACTATTTTATAATAAAAATGAAAAACAAATGGATTCCATTGTTCTAAGTCAGGGTAAATATAGGACCAAGTTTGATGAAAATTCAGCTCCAGAAAATTTAGACAATTTTGATGTTACATTTAGAGAATCTCAATTAAAATATCAAATCAATCATGATTTAGATTCTATTTTTAAGGAAAGGGAAGAATAATCCTACATACCCCATTCAGAGTTTGTTCTTCTCTTAATCTCAGAAATTTCTTTAAGAATATTCATTTCAGAACCAGAAAGTAAATCTTTATTTTTCTTAAACTCTCTAAACTGCGATTCAGAAATATTTGTGTATAAGAATCTTTTATCTTTTAGTTCTCTCTCATAATTAATATTTGACATTGAGATGGCAACTTCCATTCCCTCGGTTGCTTCTTGCACAGATTTTTGCTCTGCTTCAATATGCTTTACATCTCCAACCTTCTCTTCATTCTCATTCATCAAATGTAACCCGCTGGTTAATTTTCCTCCAGTCACCTTAACCCCAAATATTGCAGGTTTAGTATTTCTAAAAACATATTGATGCAGAAGTTCCAATTTACAAATAGTAGTAAGTCCCATTAATCTTTTTTTATCAATCTCTCTCTGTTTATCTGCTCTCCACTCAACTAAATTATCAATTAATTTGTAAACAACTTCCTCCGTGATTACCTTAATTTTTCCCTTAATTAATTTAACGTCTTCATCAACTTCAACGTTAAATCCTACAATAACAGAATCAAGTTCATTTGTTTCTAAATTTGCTTTTGCAGAAATTAAATCTGTTTTATTTATTCTTCCAATGCCTGCCTTCAAAACAGGAACATTAGCCTGTTTTAATAAAACAAGAAGAGCCTCAAGACTTCCAAGAGAATCTGCTTTAGCAATTATTCCGGTTTTATCTGTTTTAATCGCTTCGCTCAATTCTTTTTTGAAGGTTTCTCTTAATTCTTTTAAATTATTTTTAAAGAGAACAAAAGGCATTCCCGGAAGAACCTCAGATTTATCAATTAATTGCATTCTTACTCCAGTTGAGGCAGTCACTTTATCTGCATTTTTGAATTTTGCACAGAGAGGTTGAATCTCTTCTAAAATTCTTATTTTAGAAACAATTGGCTCTCCATCAAAACTTGCAACAGCAATCTCATCTTTTTTACTTAATTCTCCGTCATAGAGTATTGCTTCTATATAATTTGTAGACTTTTCCTTCTTAACTTCTAACATAACTCCCTTGGGCTCTTTTCCAAGTTTTAATTTCTCTCCTAAAAATCTCTGACTTAATCCACATAGCATCATAATTAATTCAGGAATACCCTCATGCGTATTAGCAGAGGTAGGAATTAAAGCAATCTTTTTAGTAAAATCGGTTATATTATAATACAAATCTGAATCAAATCCATAGGAATTTAAGGCCCCAATTAGAGTCATATATTTTTCTTCAAATAATTCTTTTACTCTTGGGGGTTGAGACTCAATATTATTTCTTAAATCATCATTAGTTTGTTGCCACCCCCCAATCTTATCAATTTTATTCATCGCAATCATGAAGGGGGTTTTGTTTAGCTTTAAAATTTGAATTACCTCTGCTGTTTGAGGTTTAATCCCCTCGTTAATATCAATAACAAGAACCGCTAAATCTGCAAGAGAGCCTCCTCTCTTACGTAAATTAGTAAATGCTGCATGTCCGGGAGTATCAATAAGTAAAAAGCCAGGAATTTCTAATTTAATTCCATTTTTATCAATCAAAGGACAAGCTGCCTTAAGTTGGTTCATTGGATAAAGAGTAAAAGAAATCTTTTGAGTAATTCCCCCTGCTTCTCCCTCGGTAACACAGGTACTTCTAAGACAATCAAGGATAGATGTTTTTCCATGATCTACATGCCCACAAACCGTCACAATTGGTTGTCTAATTTCCATATATTCTGAAGTGTATATTAATTTTTAAACCCTATCATTATCTAATCTTCATGGAGCTAAAATTTCCCTATCCTGATAAAATAAACATTCTTTTAGAAAAGCAAGGAAGCACAAATAATTATAATTTCTATGAAGCAAATTTTGAACCATCTACAAAAGATATTGCAATAATCAGTTCAAGAGCAGATGAAATAATTCTTCTCGATAGAATTTACAAAAGAACAAGAAACCTTTGTTTTCAAAGTGGAGAAAAAACTCTTTTAAGATTAATCTATGAAGCAGAAAAAGATTCATCTCAATCTAAAAACCTTTAAAAAGATATTTTAATTATATTATTTAGAGGTGTAAGATGAATAAAGTTTTAAAATATTTAATTTTATCCGATATTGTTCTTTTTACTGGCTTTGGATTTATTGCTCCAATTATTTCAATATTTATTAGTGATAATATCCGGGGAGGAAATATCTTCACTGCAGGTGTTGCAAGTACAATCTTTTTAATTACTCATGCTTTACTTCAAATTGCTTTCTCTTATTGGTTTAAACCTAAAGACAGATTATGGATGTTGATTTTGGGAACTGCTTTCATTGCAATAGTCCCATTCGGATATTTGGCTTCAACAAACATCTGGCACATTTTTCTATTAGAATTTTTATACGGAGTTGGAGCAGGTTTTGCTTATCCTTCTTGGTCAAGTTTATTTACTGCTAATCTTGAGAAAGGAAAAAGGGGATTCCAATATGCAATATATTCCTCGGGTGTTGGAATAGGTTCAGCAATAACTGGAACAATTGGAGCCTGGATTGCAGAAAATGTAGGATTCCAGTGGGTATTTATCTTCACAGGAATCTTTGCAGTAGCAGGATTAATCTTGCTTTTATTCTTAAGTAGAAAAGAAGCTCTGAGAAAAATTTAAAT
>Ga0172375_10003390_pt1 | contig 24190 bp, 25 predicted proteins | sample LakKiv1m_FD_114537 | JGI IMG/M metagenome (GOLD analysis project Ga0172375, IMG submission 114537) | Freshwater microbial communities from Kabuno Bay, South-Kivu, Congo - kab_092012_11.1m | ecosystem: Environmental > Aquatic > Freshwater > Lake | place: Democratic Republic of the Congo... | reverse complement strand
GGGGGTTCACCACCTTTGTGGTAGTGTCCCCGACCAGAAGCAGGACCTTCCGGCACGCTCCGCAGCTCACCATCATGTGCGCCAGCCAGAGCCCGTAGACATAGCCCGAGCATCCCAGGTTCACGTCAAATGCGGCGCACTCCTTTGAAAGACCGAGCCTTTTATGAAGATATGCGGCTGTGAAAGGCTGGGACCAGTAATCCGGGGTCTGCGACACAAAGATCAGAGCGTCGATGCCGGACCTTTCCAGATGTTTGTTAATAAATATCTCTTCGGATGCCTTTTCGCAGAGGTCGGCGGTCGTGGTTTTCTCGTCCGTCACATAGCGCTCGTTCAGGCCGATCGTCTTCTTGATCCTCATTATCTGCTTCACGTCGCCGCCGTAAAGATCGATCTCGTCGTCGACCTTTTTCTTGATGTCCGGCACCACGGTAACTATCGCCGATATTTTTGCCCCCTCGAACTTTGAGCTTACCATTACTTCTCCCCTCTATGCCTCCAAAAGCTCCACAAGCCCCAGCTTTTTGCTAAAAAGCCAGGCTATCTTTTTCCCGCCGAAAGCAACGGCCCCGACGGGAGGTTTTATCAGATGGAAGCTGTTCGACATGCCGGCGCTGACCGCTTTTTCAAGGTCTTTCACTTTAAAACAGACATGATAATAGGTCTGCCCTTTTTCCAGGGTCTTTTTCACGGGCGAAGCATCGGATGCCGGCTCTATCAGTTCTACTTTGAGGCCGTTGACGTCTGCAAAGCCGAGCCTGACGCCCTGCACGACGTCAAAGACCGCTTCTATTTCCGGGTCAAAGTCCTTGATCGACCGTACCGCTATCCCGATATGCTCGAACTCCGCGTCCCGTCCGAAAAGGTCTGTTTTTTTTACTAATAGCATTATTTTTCCCTCACTTCAATATGCGGGGGATAAGGGAGGTCCTCCGCGGTCCCGATCGTGAACTCGCCTTCCCTTTCCTCCTTCATCCCTGACGATCTGAAGAATTCCAGGCAGACCGCGTTCTTTTTTGTCGGTATATGGGACGCGGACAGATTTTTTGTCCCCGCCTTTTTCGCTGCTGAAACGGCCTTTGCAAGAAGGACCTTTTCTATGTCCCGGCCGATCACCCTGCAGCTCAGCACAAAATCCGCCGTCTTTGCTGCAGGGCCTTCCGTTTCGATCGACACGATGCCCGTGAGCCCCGACTGCCCGAACCTGTCGCTAACTGAGAAAACGAAGGTCTCATGCCCTTTTTGTTCCGCCCACTGCATGAATTCGCCTTCACTGAGCCGTCTTGTCGAGAGGTTCATCTGGTTGGTCTTGTTCAGCAGCTGGGCCGCTCTCTGAAGGTTGCTGCTGCCCAGCTTCTCTATCTCCACTGCCGTTCTCAGGCTTTTTAGCCATTCCTTAAGCGACTTAAAGTCCTTTTTTGCTCCCTCGGCCGACCTTTTTGCTTCGTACATCGCCGCTCTTTTTTTGTCCTCTTCGCTCATGTGGATGCTGTCGAAATACCTCAATTCAAACAGGGCGCTCCTATAGAGCATTTTATCTTCGGGCCACTCGGGGACCTCCGCTTCCGGAAGGGCTTCCCTGACCCTGGCCCTCTCGAACGGGTTATCGTCGATGAAAACAACGGACTGGAGCCCCAGGCCCAGCTCTTTTGCGATGCTGATGATGTTCTCCGCTTTGTCTTTCCAGTTTATCTTTATCGCGCTGAAGTCTTTTGTCCTCAGGACCATTTCGGGATGACTGCCGATCGCTTTCAGCGCGGTCTTTTCGTCGTTCTTGCTGGACAAGGCCAGCAATACTCCTCTGCTCTTCAAAGACTTCAGCGCCTTTTGAAAGTCAACAAAGGCCTCCCCCGAGGGATCGTGGCCGCCGAGAACGATCCCTTCTGGCCCGACATCGCCGAGCACTCCGCCCCAAAGGGTGTCGTCCAGATCAAGGACAAGCAGCTTTTTTGTCTGGCCCGCAGCGGCCCTGATGCAGGACTTGAGGTCTTTTATCATTTCCGAAAAGACCTGATTTGAAAAAGGTATCTTTGCCATGTACCAGAGCTTTGGGTTATACGCTCCCCTGCCCGCGGATGAGACCCATTTTTGCGCGTCAAGCAGGATAAAGCCGGGCTGCCCGTCCATGCGCTCCGCCAGTCTTCTGTTCATGCCCGCGACGATACTGCTCAAGCCCGCATCTTTTTTCATGTCAAGCGGGCCCAGCCCGCGGCCTCCCTCAAGCCAGGTCCATGACGGATGTACGATCTGCTTCACCCTTGTCAGGTTCTTTATCATCAAAGAAGCGTATTCGTCCACTTCCGCTTCGATCTGATCCATGCTGCCGGTGAAAGAGGAGGCATATTCGCCGAATGTCTGACTTACCGCAGCCGGGGTGGTCCAGACCACCGCCGACCCTGCGGACGCATCAAAATACCGTGAATTGCCGTCAGACAGGGCCTGCATCGTCGCGGCATACGGGATCCTTACAGGGATCAGCCCGGGAGCTTCCTTATCGTTCTCCAAAAGGGCCGCCAGGTTGTCGGCATTGAATGCGGTCAACAAAAGAACTTTATTCATTGTTTTTAAAGCGCTATATGCACTATTTTAACATATATGTATATATATATCGCATACTTGAGGGGCCTATCTTGAAAGATCAGCTGTCCCGTTCTTTTTTGAAGCTATGTTCTTCACGGCCAGGACCAGCCCTGAGAACATCCAGAAATAAGCATTTATCGGGAAAAGCTCCCACAGATTGCCGACCAGGCCGTACAGGACCGAGATCAGCACTATATTTTTCAGGGCGATCGCGACCGCGTTCAGGTAAGGGTCGCCCCTTGTCATCTCCACCGTCCTGCCGGCTTCGATCAGAATTGAGGCCAGGAACCAGATCAGCAGAAGAAGGCTGAATACTCCGGACCCGATGAGAAGCATCAAAAAATAATTGTCCACCGATATCATTTTCAGTTTGCTCATATCTGACCCTTCAAGGTATTTTGCCGCGGCGCTGACATTGCCCATGTTCTCTATCCCTATCCCCGTGAAGAACGTCAAGGGGTCACTGGCGTATTCCTCCACCGGCCTTGACCATCCCTCCGCCCTGGCATAGACCGATTTTTCGGCGTTTCCGCCGAACACAAAATCAAAAATCCTCACGTACCTTCCGACAGTGGACGGAAAAAAGATGACGGCCACCGACCCTATTATTAATACAGTATAAATGAACGCTTTCAGGGTCCTGAACCGTTTATACGTCCATAACAGGACGATCATGAAAAATATATAAAGGAACAGCGCCATTCTCGTGTATGTGAGGAACATGCACACGGTGAACAGAGCTATCATGAGCTGCATTGTCCGCCTCTTAAAAACAAAACATTTTGACATGTAAAGGCATGTGGCCAGCACGGTCAGGACCAGCATGAAAAACGCCAGTATGCCCGGGAAATACATGGTCGAATAGATCCTCCTGATCATGACGCCGCCGATAGATTCGGTGAAGCCCATCGAGATCATCGGGGTCGAAAACAACTCATAAACCCCGAGCAGGGCCACTGCGGCGCCTGTGAGCAGAAGGACCCTGACCAGCAGCTCAAGGTCCTTTCTTGCCCTGATGTAATACTGAACGACAAAGAACAGCGGGCAGTACATCACCATGTTCCTGAAAGCAGCGAATCCCAGCAGCAGGTTGGCCCCCGATGTCCTGACAAGCTGAAGGACCGCTACGGAGACATAGATGACAAGCGATGTATTGGCCGGCGTCCTGAACAGCCCAATTCTTCCCTTTTTCATCACCTCCGCGGCCCAGACTATGTACAAGAAAGCCGCGAACATATCCTTAAGCACCTTCTGGATAAAAGGCTCGCTCCTCACCTGCAGCGAAAGGCCGAATGCATAATAATAATTGAACGCGCAAAAAACAATGAAGATCAGAAGGTAATATTTGTTGTATTTCAGCGCAAGCCCGAAGTTCAGCAGAAAAAACACCGACAAAAGAAGCATCGTCATCATCTGGTTCTTTTCGACAAATATGAGCAGGACTGCGACAGCGCCCATCAGAACGACGGACAGCGGCAGCAAAGACCGTTCTTTCTCCCTGCCTTCTTTTGCATCGTCATTATGCGTTGTCATATTATCGTACTTCAAAGATTATATCACGCGGCCTCCAATACTGCGTCCGCGGGTGGTAGAATTGATATCAATGTGCGGCATCGCCGGTATTTTCGGTCTCGGCAGCAGTATCGACAGGGCCTTTCCTGAAAAAGCCCTTGAGATGCTGCGCCACAGGGGGCCTGACGACAGCGGCATCTATTGGGCCAGTGAAGACGGCGTCGGCCTCGCACACACAAGGCTTTCGATAATCGACCTTTCTTCCAACGCCCACCAGCCGATGACCGACAATAAGACCGGGCTTACTATAGTTTTCAACGGAGAGATCTACAATTTCAGGGAAATAAAAAAAGAGCTTGTTTCCATGGGATATGATTTTTTCAGCGACTCCGATACGGAGGTCATCCTGAAAAGCTACCACGCATGGAAAGAGGCCTGCCTCAACAAGTTTCGCGGCATGTTCGCTTTCTGCGTCTTTGACCGCCAAAATAAAGAGCTGTTCCTTGCAAGGGACAGGTTCGGGATAAAACCTCTCTATTATTATTTTAAAGGCGGTAAATTCATCTTTTCGTCAGAACTGAAGGCCTTTGCGGCCGATGGCAGCATCGATCTAAGGATCGAACCAAAAAGTGCGGCGCTTTTCCTGTCGTCGGGACAGGTTCCCGCGCCGCTGACCATCTATAAGGATATTTTCTCCCTTGAGGCCGGACAATACCTTAAGGTCTCAAGCAGGGGGTTAAAAAAAGAAAAATATTATGATCTTTTCACTTCCCTTGTCAACGCAGAAAATGCCGTACCGGCAGGACGGGAAGCATCCGTGCTTGCGGCAAAGAAGTCCTTTGAAGAGAGCATAAAATATCATCTTGTGAGCGACGTTGAGATCGGAGCGTTCCTGTCGGGCGGGATAGACTCGTCGGCCATCGTGTCCATGATGAGGGCAGCGGGGCACGGCGCAATAAAAACGGTCTCTCTTGTGTTCCCGGGGCAGGACAGATTCGACGAGAGCAGGTATTCAAGGCTGGTCGCAAAAAAGTTCGTCACAAAACACCTTGAAGTTGCGATCACCGAAAAAGATCTGATGGACCACATGGACAGGTTCTTTTCCTATATGGACCGGCCGACGATCGACGGAGTGAACACGTATTTCATTTCTCTCGCGGCAAAAAAGGCCGCGCTCAAGACCATAATGTCGGGACTTGGCGGAGATGAGGTCTTTGGGGGCTATGATTCGTTTGCGAACATCCCTGTGCTCCGCAGCCTGCTGAACAAATGGCGCGCTCTTTTGGGCCTTGTTCCCGGCCCGCTGTTAAACAACAATAAGCTGAAATATCTGCGCGATAACCGTATATCCGATCTCCCCGGCATATACCGCGTATACAGGTCCGTTTTCCTGCCTGCGGACATAAAAGCGGCACTCGGGGGCTCTTTGTTGACCCCCGCGGATATGACGGCTTCCGGAGCCCCGGCTATTTCAAGAAAAGACTTGCCCGACAAAAAACTGATATCTGTTCTTGAAATATATAATTTTATGGGCGGACAGCTGCTCAGGGATTCCGATATTTTCTCAATGGCGCACTCTCTTGAGCTAAGGGTCCCCTTTGTCGATCATAAACTGATCGAAACTGTCCTGACGCTTACGCAGGAACATGTCTATGGAGGCAAAAGACAGAAGCAGCTTTTAATAGATGCTGTCGGGGACCTGCCCCGGGAGGTCTATGACAGGCCAAAGATGGGATTCACTATCCCTTTTGCCGTATGGATAAAAAACGCGCTGAAGGGCGAGATAGAGGAAGAGCTTAAGTCTTCACGGACCATCAACAAAGATTTCTCCCGCTCAGTCATCGAAAGTTATAAGAGCGGAAGGCTTCACTGGTCAAAAGTGTGGGCGCTTTATGTCCTGAGCAGGTTTGAAAAGACCTTGTCGAGGAGCGCCTCATGAAAAGGATACCGATCTTCATCGGCGGCATCACCATCGGCGGCATACAGAGAGTGTTCTTCACCCTGGCCGCTGAGCTTGACAGGCAGGGACATAAAGTTGACCTGATCATGACCGAAGGGTCCGCCGACATCAGCCCGTACATCCCCTCTCCAAAGAACATAAGGGTCGTTCTCACCGGAAGCAGAAAGCTGCGAGCCAGCCTTCCCGGCCTTATGCGCTACATGAAAGAGGAAAAGCCCGCGTTCATTCTGGCCGGGTCCCCCTCAAACACGCTCCTCCTCATTTTTGCCAGGGCGCTTTCAGGGTCAAAGGCGAAGATCATCGGCGGCATCCACTGCGTCATCTCGCGCTCAAAAAGCGTTGACCTCCAGTCCAGGCTTCTTTATATCCTGATAAAGCTGTTCTTCGGGCAGGTGGACCTTTTCATAGGGACCTCAAATTATTCATCCGGGGACTTTTCAGGGACCGTCGGCATACCGCCTGAAAAGATCAGGACCATCTATAATCCCGTTATCTCGGACCTTACATTCCGTCTTTCAAAGTCAGAGCTGGACGATCCCTTCTTTAAAGACAGGAATATCCCTGTGATATCCGGCATCGGCCGCTTTTTCCCGGAAAAGAACTTCGGGCTTCTCATCGATAGTTTTGATATCCTGAGAAAAAGAAAGCAGGTCCGCCTTGCTCTGATCGGCGACGGACCTGAGAGGAATAAACTCGAGGGCCTCATAAAGAAAAAAGGGCTTGAAGGCCTTGTAAAACTGACGGGGTGCGTTCAGAACCCGTACCCGTATATTTCAGCTTCATCGCTGATCGCTGTCCCGTCGCTCCATGAGGCCCTGAACACTGTCCTGATAGAATCTCTAGCCCTGGGAACCCCTGTTGTCGCGACCGACTGCCCGGGCGGAAATCGCGAGATACTTGACGGCGGAAAATACGGAAAGCTCGTTAAAATGAACGATCCCGCTGCGATGGCAAAAGCCATTGAAGAACTTCTTGACCGCCCGCCTGACAAAGAGCTCCTCAAAAAACGCGGCCTGGACTTTCAGGCGGGCAAGATCGCAAAAGAGTATCTTGAGGCGCTGGAGAGTATTTAGACCCTATCCCTGCCATTCGTCGACGTATTTTTTGAGCGATTCCTTCCAGTCCGGCATGATATCAAGCCCCATCTGCTGCAGCCTGAAATTCTCCATGGCCTCCGATACCGCCCTGGGCGCGGGAAGAGGGAACCTGTCAGAAGTAACGGGAACGATTTTGATGTCCTTTTTGATCAGCTTCGCCAGTTCAACAGCAATGTCATAGCGCGTTACAACGCCTTTGTTCACCAGATGATAAAGCCCGTATTTACCTGTCTTTATCATGAACTTTATCCCCGACACAAAATCCCTTGCGAACGTGGGGGAACCTGTCTTGTCGTTGACGGCTTCGATAAGGTCCCTCGTCTTCATGAGGTCGATCATCTTGCCCACAAACTTCTTGTCCCTGGCCGGCCCGCCCCCTATCATCCAGCCGGCCCTGAAGATATAATACCGGTCAAGAAGCTTTTCAACCGCCTTCTCGCCTTCGTATTTCGCCTTTGCGTAAACGCTCAAGGGATTGGGAGCGTCTAGCTCGGTGTGGACCTTTTTGTCGTCGCCGAACACGCCTCCTGTACTTATGTAGACCATTTCGCAGTTGAACTCTTTGCAGGCCAGGGCCACGTTCCTTGTCCCCTCCGCATTGACCCTGTAAGCATGCTCAACTTCCGTCTCGCATTTGTCGACGTCTGTCTCGGCAGCGAGATGGAGCACAATATTCGGCTTATATTTTGAAACAAGGCCGAAGACCTTGTCCTTGTCGGTAACGTCCATATCGGGAAGGTCGGTAAGGGCGAGCTCCTCTCCCGCAAAGACATCCTTCACATAACTTCCCACCATTCCGTAAGCCCCTGTCACAAGTATCATTTTTTCTTCCCTAAATATTCCGCAAAATAGAGCGGATACAACAGAAATGCCCTAAAAAGATATCCTCCCGCTGTCCATTTGTCCTTATAAACAGTGAAGGCCTTTTTGCAGGCCGAATAGAAGATCTTTCCGACCCTTCTTCTGATATTATACCAATCCGACAAGGTCTTAGTCGGCAGTTTTTTGTAGTACATTTCAACAACGGCCTTTTCCCCCCTGATCATCGTTCTAAGGGAAAAGACGTCCGCCGACGAAAAGTTTGCCTGATGGCAGGAATATTCCGCGAGCACATCGTCTAAAAAGACGAACTTTGCCCCGGCAAAGGCCATTCTCAGCCAGAGCTCATAGTCTTCCACAAGATGGAGCTTTTCCCTGTCCTCAGTGAACAGGCCCGCCTTATCGATCATTTCTTTTTTAAAAGAAACCGAGGGCGTTCTCAGGAGATTTCCCCTGAAGATAAGGGCCCTTTTCATGTCCTCGAACGCCGGCCCTGTCCGGAAGACCTCAAGACAACTTCCGCTGACTATCCTTATGGCATGGGAAACGAGATCCGCGGCCTTATCCTCACAAAAGGCTTTATCGACAACTTCAAGCTTTTTCGCGTACCAGAGGTCATCCTGGTCCAAAAGGCAGATTATTTGACCGGAGGAATTCCTGATACCCGTGTTCCTCGCGCCGCCCAGGCCTTTGTTCTCCTGCTCGATATACTTGAAGTTCACCCCGGGATGCGCGGAAATATATTTTTTAACGACCTCCCCGACATTGTCGGGAGAACCGTCATTGACAAGGATTATCTCGAAATCCTTGAACGTCTGCGCCAGGACCGAATCAAGCGTGCGCTCGATATGCTTTGCCCCGTAGTAGAGAGGGATTATGACGGAAAATCTCATGAAAGGATCTTCTTTATCTCTTTAGCGACGGTTTCAACGTCTTTTTCCGGTATTTCAGGATACATGGGAAGAGAAAGTATTTCAGAACAAGCTTTTTCTGCTGCCGGAAAATCTCCTTTATCATATCCCAGATCTTTATAGGCCTTCTGAAAATGTATCGGGATGGGATAATGGACAGCTGTCAGAACCTCTCCTTCTTTAAGCCGGGCCGCAAGGACCTCCCGATCCTTTACCCTGACAACAAAAAGGTGGAACACGTGCTCGTTATCTTTTGCTTCCCGAGGAAGAATAATCCCTTTTGTGCCGTCAAGAAGTTTTATATAAAGATTGGCCTTTTGTTTTCTAAGCTCGTTCCATTTATCAAGATATTTAAGCTTGACCGAGAGGACCGCCGCCTGTATTTCATCCAGCCTGCTGTTAATGCCTTTGATATCGTTGAAATATTTTTTGCTCTCTCCGTAGGTCCTTATCATAAAGGCCTTTTCGGCGATATCTTTATTATTGGTCAGGACCGCTCCTGCATCCCCGTAAGCTCCCAGGTTCTTTGTTGGGTAGAAGCTGAAACAGCCGGCGTCCCCTATTGTCCCGGTCTTTTTTCCCTTATATGACGCTCCCGCGGACTGCGCACAGTCCTCTATTACCTTAAGACCGTGTTTCTTTGCGACAGCCATGACCGCATCCATATCACACGCCTGGCCGTACAGATGCACTGGAATTACAGCTTTAGTATGTCTAGTTATCTTGGCTTTTATTTGTTCAGTATCGATCAGGTACGTTCCAGGGTTAATATCCACAAATACGGGCTCTGCCCCGGCGGCCTCTATCGCCGCAACGGTTGGCACAGCGGTATTCGGGACTGTTATTACTTCATCCCCCGCCTTTATCCCGCAAGCCAAGAGCGCTATCTGAATGGCCTCTGTCCCCGAAGCAACGGAAACGCAGTATTTTGAGCCATTATAATTTGCGAACTGCTCTTCAAAGTTCTTGACCCTTTGCCCTAAAATATATGCTCCGCTGTTAAGAGTATCGACGACCGCCGAGAGGGTCTCTGCTTTAATTGACAGGTATTGTTGTTTTAAGTCAACAAATTGGATCATTTATCACCGGGATAATATGCTTTGAGGTTCTTCCGGAAATAATCTACGGTCCTTTTCAGCCCCTCTTCAAGCCCCACTTTCGGCGCCCAGCCTGTGGCTTTATTGAATGCGCTGAAGTCGCCGTAATAATCGCCGATGTCGATCTTCTTTTTATCTTCGGGGAAAGGGACCACTGTTACTTTTCCTCCGCCGGACACTTTAAAGAGGATCTCAGCGAATTTTTTCAGGCTCACGACCTCAGTCGAGCCGAGATTATAAACTTTCCCGTCAAGGTCCTTACTGTATGCCGCCAGAAGCAAAGCATCGACCGCGTCATCGATATAATTGAAATCCCTAAGCTGCTGTCCGGTGCCGAAAAGTTTTATCTCTTCCCCGAGAATTGCCTGTCTCACAAAAACGCCCACAAAACCCTGCTTGTTGTTCTTTATAAGCTGCCTGGGCCCGTATGTGTTGGTCATCCTGAGAGAAACGGCCCTGATCCCGTATACATTATTATATAGAGTGTGATAGAACTCCCCGGCTATCTTGTTTATCCCGTTCACGTCGGCAGGATTTAACGGATGTTTTTCGGTGACAGGAAGGAATTGCGGCTTTCCGTAGATCTGCCTGGTGCTGGCAAAAACTGTCTTCAGTCCGGGATTATTATGCCTGCAGGCCTCAAGAATGGAAAGCTGGCTGGTGCAGTTTATCTCAAGGTCCGTGAAAGGGTCTGTCATGCTGTCTAGGTGGCTTACCTGGCCCGCAAGATTAAAAAGATAATCCATCCCCTTGACAAGATGGTTCATCCCGTGGCGGTCGCGCACGTCCGCGACGTTAACGATCACCTTGTCCTTCACGGGTTCGATATTGAATTTATTCCCGCCGTATTCCGGTATCAGGGAATCGACTATCGTTACATGTGCACCAAGCTCCGCAAGTTTTATCGCGAGGTTGCTCCCGATAAAACCCATACCGCCCGTAATAAGGGCCTTTTTACTTTTGAACTCTTTTTCCATTCTACTTCTGCGCTTTTTCCCTGATTATGAACTGGGGCGTCTCGTTGCTCGAGAGGAACATCCTGCCGAGGTACTCCCCTATCATGCCTATTATGAAGAGCTGAATACCGGAAAAACAGACAACAAGCACGACTATCGAATAATATCCCATCACTTTCGCCGGATTTTCGATCTTTTCCAGTATAAAATAGACGCCCATCAGAAGCCCTACGACCGAAAAGACGAAGCCTGCTATCGTTGCAAGCCTCAGGGGCATAATGGAAAAGTTGGTGAACATGTTGAGCCAAAGCGATACCAGTTTTCCAAAAGTATAATTTGACCTGCCGACCTGCCTGTCCTCATGGCGCATAAGGACCTTTGAGATGTTCCTTGTTGATCTTAAAATAAGACCGTCAATATAGGGGTAAGGGCCTTTATATTTAATGATCTGGTCCTTCAGGAGGCGGTCCATTATCTTGAAACTTGAAAGATAAAGGTCCGGCGGCTTTTTGAGCAGAAAACTTGCGACGACATCATTGAACCTGCTGCCCAGGTTCCTGAATACATTATGCTTCTTTTTTGAATAATAGGAATAAACGACATCGTAGCCTTTTTCTACCTCCGACAGGAACAAAGGAACGTCCTCAGGCGGGTTCTGGCCGTCGTCGTCCATTATCACGATATAGTCGCCGGAAGCATTGTTAAGGCCGGCCATCACCGCATTATGCTCGGTAAAGTTCCTCATCAGCGTCAGGGCCTTTATCCTGCCGTCCGAATGTGCGAGATTCTTAAGCACCTCCCAGCTTTTATCGCGGCTGCCGTCATCCACAAGGACTATCTCAAGGTCGTAATTTAATGACGAAAAGACCGAAAAGAGCCTTCTGCAAACGGGTTCTATCGTGCTTTCGCTGTTATAAACGGGGATCACAATGGAAACAAGTTTTTTTGACATTCGGTTCTCCCGCGGTATATTTTATAAATTATATCACAATGCCGAAGATCACTATTCCGGTGACTATTGCCGCTATGCCCAGAGCCATCCTGGAAGTGATCCTTTCTTTCAGAAATAAAAAGCTGAGCAGCGGAGTAAAAATATACCCTGTCGAATCCAGCATTGGGGTTATTTTTAGATCGATAAATTTATACGCGTAGATCGTAAGCACGGTAGAGACAAGAAGTATTACATAGGCAAAAATGATATAAGGATTGAAATATTCCTCGGCAATATTATTATGCTTGAGATCCGCACTTCTCTTAAGGAGCAGCTGTGAGACCGACGCTATAAAAGTGCCCAGGACGAATATCAATATCCCGTTAATCATTGCTTGATACCAGCGCTATCCCGGCCACTATAACCGCGAGACCGATAACATTAAAGACCGATATGCTTTCTTTGAAAAATACAGCCGCCCATACCACTATCCACAGGTAAACTATGCCTCTGTTCGAATAAGCTACGGTAAGGCTGAACCTTTTCAGGACCTGCTGCCAGATCAAAGCATAAAACCCCATTGCCGCGAGCGAGAGAAAAAGGTACGGACTTTTGAACAGCGTCGTCATCGGCTGTGAAGATGCCGCTTTAGAGAAAAAAGATGCCAGTGACAGGACAAAAAATCCCGTCTCAAGCAGTAAAATATTCCATGCGATCTTTAGTATGCCTTTTATCATTTACGCGTCAAACCCTCCAATATACCGGCGAACCTCCCGTCCGGGTCTTCATCGATATTATAGAATATTTTTTCGATCGCACGCGGCCAGTTCGCTTTTATTGTCCTGCAGCTGTCATCGTCTCCAATTGCCGATGTTATCGCCGCCCTTAAACCGCCGTGATCGCTCACCAGGAAAAGGGCGTCCTTTATTTCAGTGAGGGGGTTCAGGGAGAATATATTCGGATTGTCCAGAAGGACCGGCATTGTCCCAAGACAAATCGCTTCGATCCCGACTGTGGTCCCCGAAAGGACAAGACAGTCTGACATTGTCAGATAGTCGTTCAAATTGACGCTGTCTTCAAGATATTCCCTCTTCATACCCGGGCAATGCTCTTTTATTATCCTCTCTATTTCATCGTTGAACTTGAAGACCGGATGGGACTTAAAAAGGAACGCGCAGCCGCCCTTAAGCCCCTCTGCGGCTTTTGCCAGGGCCATGGCAAAGTTTTGGACCTCGCCTTTTGCGGCGGGAGGAGTTACAAGGACGAGTTTTTGGTCCTGAGCATAACCGTATTTCTTCCTTAGCCCGATCCTGCTTTTTGCCGACTTAAGATATTCAACAAGACCGGAATACCTCACAGGGCCGGCTATTTTAAGGTCTTCATCCCTGAAGCCCGAAGATACAAGCACGTCCCTCGGATAGGTCCCGGCCGCCAGATATTTGTCCGCCAGCGGCTGGACGTCCGGGTCCCCTCTTTTTTCGTAAGCCCCTGTGATCTCTTCTTTGGGAAAAAAATACTGAAGAAAGTTCCTGCCGATCGCCTGGTGCTGGAAAGCGATCGAAGGACATCTGCCCTTTGCCGCGAACACCAGGGCCCTTTCGTGCGGCTGGAACTCAGCCCTGAAAACGACCGCCCTCAAAGGGTTTTTTGAGCAGTAATTTTCAAAAGCCCTTTTTATCAGAAGGCACATCGCCGCTTCTTGTCCGGAAAGTCCCCTCAAAAGCTCGTCAGCGGCTATATTGGAGATATCAAAACCTTTATAATAGGCTTTTATGCGCCTTCTGCATAAAAATATGGCCGATGCCTTAAAGAAATACGCCAAAAGAGAGAAGAATGTGCTCAAATAATCCCTCAAACCAAGATATGCTTCCAGAGGCACTCTTACCGGGGCCAAATCGGGATCAAAATAGTCCCGGGCCTTTTTGAACAGCTGGCCTGCGCCCATCGAGAACCAGGTGAGATATACGACCCCTTCGTTTTCAAGGACCCTCTTCGGCGCATTTGCAAAGAACGATTCCTTTTTCCCGTCCCTGCTCCAGAACAGCGGATAAAAAGAAAAGAAGGCGACCTCCGGTTTTTTTTGTCCCGAACGGGAGCTCTTCCCGGCATATCTGACGATCATTGTTTTTATGGCCGCGGAAATGAATATTCTCAGATTATTATGGGCCGACGACAAGATGCTTTTTGTTTCCTTCTTGCCCGCTCCCCCGCGTCCCCTTGCAGCTTTGATATCAGGCAATTTGCTTTGATTTCTCTTTAAAAGCTCTGCAAGCTCGATATCCCCGCAATCCATCCATATTTCGTCATATTCCTGCCGCCCGCACTGGCTTATTATTAGATCGAAAGAATAAAGGCGTTTTATTAGCTTTGACCAGAGAGCGCCTTTTTCGGGCATCTTGTTGAACCACCAGAAATTGATGTCCTTATATCGGAGGATATCCAGGATCGAACGGCTGCCGGGCAGCATTTTCTTTTTTGGGAACTCATAGATGAAGGGCGGAATGAACTCTATAACCGACCGTGAGGAACTTTCGGCGAGCCGTTCAACATCAACTGCCCGGGACGCTCTTTTATCAAGGGACGCTCCGAACCCAAGGGTCAGAAGGTATTTATCCGCCGCCTCCACGTCCTTTTCCGGATCTCTGCCCGGCCGCTCCGGTCTCAGACCGTCACTGACTAACAGTACTTTCTTTGTCACGGATCTCCCTTACGTACGCGTTACCGAGCGTTTTATCGCTGTCAGCCCAGTTAAAAAGGGACCTGGGCCTGATATTTTCCAGCAGCAGCCATAGATAAAAGTACACGCGCCTTTCTAAATAAATGCGCGACAAAAAGCCCTTTCTCGCCGACTTTTTGAGCGCCTCGAGTAAGCCGCTATATTCCTCTTTTGATAATATTCCGCAGGCCAGCACTCCCTCAAGCAGCTCGGCAGTCATATCATATAATTTATAAACAAGGCAGATGATGACGGCTTTCAGAGCTTTAGCCCTTTTATATCCCGGATCGGTGGACGTTTCCAGGGCCTTAAGAAAATCCCGGGGCTCGCGCAGATACAATGCGTCCCCGAACGCGAGAGGGCCTTTCCCTTTGTAGTCTTTGAAATATTTTTTCTTCCAGTAATTTCTTTTCAGGTCTATAAGCCTGAAGCCCTCCTCCGCCATGAAAGCGTCGACATCCCTGAAAAGAGGCTGCCCTTTATACATACTTATGAACTCCACTTCGACCTTGGCCCCGAATATGTGCTTCATGAAGCGGTGAGAGCCGCCCTTCATTATCTTAAGCTCGCTGCCCTGGGTATCTATCTTCAAAAAATCAGGGTCATTGATAAGGCCTTCGTCCATGAGCAGGTCAAGCGTCTTCACCCTTGAGGACGGGATGATCTCTTCACCGACAATATCGAACCTTCCGGGATCGTTATACTTTGACAGCTCCTGCGTGTCCGGCAGAAAAAGAGAGGATTTTCCCGTGCTTCTTGCGATGTAGTATTTTATTTCAGAAGAAACGTCATTGAGCGCGTAATTGAAATATTTCCTTGTCTTTGAGCTCTTAAGCTTTACGAACTCCCTCGGGTCAGGCTCAAAAGCCGTTACCGTTATGTCATTTGCGATACTGTTCCATTCGGACGACAGCCCTGACATCGCTCCGATATCAATAAGATTGAAAGGCCTGTCCGGCGGCACTTTTCCGGTAAAAAAGCTGAGGTCGTTCTTTGTATAGTTGATCAGCATTATTGCCCTTTCTTATTATGCCTCTTCCAGTATCGCCGAAAGCTTTTTCAAGTCGTTTATTCTTGTTGCCTCTCCGCCTTCAAACATTTCCTGCTTCACCCTGGCGACAAACCTCACCCCGGTCTCCTGTGAAGCCTTCAGGTCTTCTTTTGTGTCCCCCACAAAAAGGACCTCACCGGGAGCAGCGCCTTCTTTTTCCATTATCTTCCTGATGAGATCTGCCTTTGTGCCTGTTGTCCCCATAACGCCTTTAAAATATCCCGTCAGGCCCCTCATTTCAATTATCTTTTTCAACTCTGCGTCAGGCGTTATGGAAGCCACGTATATCGGAAACGCATCATGGTGCTTCTCAAGGAACTCTATTGCCCCCTCCACATAAGGCACCTTAAGCATGTTGCCAAAGATCAGTTCTGAGAACTTTTCCCCCAGAGCTTTTTTTTCATTTTCCGGCAGCGGCTTTTTAAGCACGTTCTCATATAGCCACTGGAACTTATGGAACCTTGACCTGCCGCTGTTCTTCCTGTGAAATTCCATGAAAGCGGATGATACTTCCGGATCTTCTTTGAACATCTCTTCGAAAGCCTTTGTTTTAAGGTCGACGGATTCGATCACCACGCCGTCAAAATCAAGTATGATGACCTTAGGCTTCATTTTTTAATAAGGGCACGTCTTTTCTAATCTGCTCCCCGAGGAATATCATGTCAACTCCGTACGCGATGAATTTATATCCTTCTTTTATCCTTTCCCTGCATTTAGCGATGTCCGGCTTAACGATGTGAGTTCCCGCAGGCTTGCCGGCCTTTATCGCTGCTTTCAGCACCTTTGCCTGGGCGTCTATCATGATCTTGTCATCAAACCTGCCGGGTATCCCGTAGGACCCTGACATATCGTAAGGCCCGATGATGACCGCGTCTATTCCGTCGACAGACAGAATTTCTTCAATATGCTCGACCGCGTCCCTGTGCTCGATCTGCGCGACCACGAGCGTCTCGTTCTCAGCCGTCTTGATATAGCCTTCAAAATCGCTGCCGTAACCCTGGGCCCTTGCCAGGCCTACGCCTCTTTTGCCTTTTAACGGGTAACGGACCGAGGCTACGGCTTTTTCCGCGTCCGCTTTTGAGTTCACCATCGGGACCACCACTCCGTGGGAACCCGCGTCCATCACTCTTTTTATGATGACCTCATCATTGCTCGGGACCCTTACCAGCGGAGTGCTGCCCGAAAGCTCTATTATCTGTATCATCAGCTGGGCATCAGCTATCCCGATGCCCGAGTGCTCCATGTCTATCACTATAAAATCAAAGCCCGCCTTTGCCATTATCTCGGCGATCGATGGATGGGCCAGCGCGAGCCAGCTGCCCAGGACCAGTTTGTTCTCCTTTACTTTCTGCTTGATCCTGTTCTTCATCTTATTTTCCTCCTTTTCTTATCGCGTCTATCAGGTTCTGCGCCGCTTCTGTCTCCATTGAAAGCCGGCATTCGGCGGTATACGAGCCGACATGGGGGGTAAGTATCACCTGGGGGAACTTTTCAAGAGGCCCGGAATAAGGTTCTTTCTCAAAAGTATCGAGCCAGGCGCCGATCACTTTGCCTGATTTCAGGGCTTTTATCAGTGCCGTCTCATCTACCAGACCTCCCCTTGCTCCGTTCAGCAAAAAGACGCCGTCCTTCATAAGGCCGAACTCTTTTTCAGAAAGGACCCTGTCCTCTCCGCTGAGATGAAGCGTTATGATATCCGCCTTCGGCAGGGCCTCGTCAAGCTTCATCAGAGGAATGTCCGGGTCCTTCGCAAAGGGATCCACCGCAGCGACCTTCGCTCCGAAGGCCCTGACCAGGTCCGAGACCTTTCTGCCTATCCTGCCGAACCCGATAATAAGGACGGTTTTTCCTTCCAGAAGCAGACCGTTCCTTTTGTTCCACTTTGAGCGGTGAAGGTCGCCATCCATGATGCAGAGGCCTTTCAGGAGCGCCAGCATTGCCGCTAAGGTTAGCTCGGCGACAGAGACCGTCGGAGCATCGGGAGTGTTCCTGACGATGATGCCGTGGTCTTTTGCCGCTTCAATATCCACATTCGACATGCCTGACCCGCATCTAGATATCGCTTTGAGCGAAGAGCCTAACATTACCTCCCTGTCAAGAGTTTCAAGGCCCGCGATCAGGCCCGTAACGCCTTTTAACAGCTCTTTGGTCTCGGTTTTTTCAAGCTTTCTTTTATACGGGTTCAAAATTACCTCAAAACCGGCATCTTCAAGCATTTTTAGCGGTGTTCTGTCGGCCGCCGCAAAGGTCGAGGTCGTTATCAGTATCTTTTCTTTCACTTTATTTTTTCTCGCTTTTTGAAAGCATTATCAGATATGAAGTGATCATATGGTCCAGTATCATGTGCACGTCCTCGACAGGCCCGTACTCCCCCTTTTCGCTCTTGACAAGGACCGTGTGGTCGCAGATCCTGGCGAGCTTTCCCCCGTCAAAACCCACAAGACCTATAGTTGTTCCGCCTATTTTTTTTGCTTCTTCGACAGCGGCGACCACGTTCGGGCTGTTGCCGCTGGCTGATATCACTACCAGCACATCGCCTTTGCCAAAAAGCTGTTTTACCGGTATCGTAAAGACCTTGTCATAGCCGTAATCATTTGCGACCGCGGAAAGGAAGGACATGTTGTCGTTCAGGCTGAGTGTTTTGAACCATCCTGCCCCGGATTTTCTGCCTACCTCTCCCAGGTCCTGGGCAAAATGGGAAGCTGTCGAGGCGCTGCCTCCGTTGCCCGCAAAAAATATCGTCCGTCCCTCCTGCCTTGCCCTTAAAAACACTTTTGCTATATCGCTCAGGGCCTGGCCGTCCAGAGATCTCAGGAGCTCATGGACATAATCCCCGTATGACCTGAAATAATCCTTGTCCGTCCCCGACCGCTCAAATATGTTCCCGCAAGTTTCCATTTTTGTTCCTTTCTATGTCTTTTTTGGCGCCGGAATATTGAACGCCTTTGCCCAGTCGCTGTCGCCGCGGTAGATCTTATAGACCAGCTGCATCGCCGCCAGAGCGTCCTCACGGCTTCCGGTCATTACCTTTTTGCCTGAGACGATCAGGTCCGCGAACTCGTTTATCTCGTCCCTCCAGGAGTTGTCCTCTAGAAAAGTGATGGTCTCCTCCCTGGTGGTCCCCGCGTCCGACTCGTCACGCTGTCCGATTATCAGCTTCTCTGAGCCGTAGCTTTTGGAACCCGAAAGGATGCCGCGCAGCTCCAAAAACCCTTTTGTCAGGCTGATATCAAGAGAGAAGCGATGCTGCCACTGAGTCGCGCTCGAATGGACCATCGCTATGCGCCCTTTGTCATCCTTCATTATCGCATAAGCGTTGTCTTCGACGTCATGCTTCCAGAAAGCGTTGGATACAAAGCTCTTCACGTCAACGATATTCCCGCAGAAAAGCCTTATCAGGTCCACCATGTGGATACCCTGGTCAAGGAGTATGCCGCCCCCGCTATAACGTCTTTCCGCCCTCCAGCCTCCCGAGAACGGGATTATTTTGCTCTTCCCATACACTCCCCTTACATTAATTATGGAGCCTAATCTGCCTGACCGTATTATCTCAAGCGCTTTTTTCACGGAATCGTGATACCTGTGATTGAATCCGTATTTCAACAGCTGTCTAGGATATTTTTTTGAGACTTCTATCACCCATTCAATATCAGAAACCGTCCTTCCGGGCGGTTTTTCGCAGAACACATGCAGTCCTTTTTTCAGGGACGCTACCGTTACCTCGGCTGCCAGATAGTTCGGTAGGCTGATGAACATGACGTCAAGAGGCTCTTTTAAAAGCTCCCTATAGTTCTTATGGAATTTGACGCCGTCGCTCATGACGCCGGAGCCTTTGAACTTCTGATCGCATACTGCAACGGTCTTGAGATCTGGATTAAGGTCGATGAAATGCCTTCTTCTTTTCCCGACCACTCCGTACCCGGCTATCCCGACCTTCAGTTTTTGTTTTTTCATTTATCCACCCTCCCTGCCTTCATGTACTTTTTCAGAAGAGGATCGGAGCCCAGCCTGGCCTCCGCCCTTTTCATGTCTTCCGCCGTATCAACGCCGCGGATATCTGATAATGTAATCGCCGTCTTTATCTTAAAGCCATGCTCAACAGCTCTCAGCATGTCCACCGATTCTGTTTGTTCCAGCGGCGTCGGCGAAAGATCCGAGAACTGCAAAAGAAACCCTTTTCTGAAACCTATTATTCCGAGCTGTTTGAATTTTTCATGATCACCTGACGCTTTTTTAGAAGAAGGGATCGGTTCGCGGGAATAATACAGGGAATTGCCCTTATTGTCCACAACGATCTTCACCACGTTCGGGCTTTCGAACTCTTCTTTTGAGCTTATGGGGGCTATCAGATCGACACAGAGAACATTGTTATCATTGAAAGGCGCTATAAGAGTATCGAGCGCGCCGGGATCTATCATCGGCACGTCCCCCTGCACGTTCAGGATGATATCCGCCGATATTGTTCTTGCCGCTTCTGCCACTCTGTCCGTGCATCTTTCATGCTTATCACTTGTCATAATGACCCTGCCTCCAAAGCCTTCAACCTCGCGCCTGATCTCCTCATCACAGGTCGCGACTACAACTTCCTCGACAGCATTGCAGAGAAGGACCCTCCTTCTGACATGCTCTATCATCGAAAGCCCCGCTATTTTGGCCAGAGGCTTTCCGGGTAACCTGCTGGAGGCCATCCTGGCCGGGATTATTGCCGCAATTTTCATGCTTTTTGAGCTATCGCCCTTACCCACCATCTGTTATCTCCTTCCTGATCGAATTTGAACTGGTCGTACAAACCTGTTTTCTTTGATGAGAAGATGCCTTTGATCTTTCGGACGATCTTTTTGAACAGGCCGGTCTTTATGTCCGACCTCTTGATCCCGTATCCCGTCATATGCAGGACCTTAAAGCCCGACCTCTCCAGAGTATTTTTTAGGCTGTCTTTTGTGTAAACGAACACATGCGGTTCCAGGACCTCTTTGAACGTGTCGTCGCGCTCGGGAATATCGATGAAGAGATATCCGCCTTCGCGAACGCGGCCCCTGATGGAGCCCAAAAACCCCAGAGGATCCGGGACATGCTCAAGGACAAAGCACGCGCAGGCGACATCAAAATCCTTTTCCTGCACATCTTTAATGTCCGGAAAGGCCCTGATATTCCTGTTCCTCAAACGTTCGATGTTCTTTGGGCTGGGGTCGGTTGCGGTAAAGGAATCCCTCGACACCCCGAATTTTTCCAAAGCCTCGATCAGCATCCCGTAGCCGCTCCCTATATCAAGGACCTTCATCCCTGCTCTAAGGCCGATCTTTCTATCCAGATATTTTGCCCTTTCCACGGCCTGGATGCCGTAGACAGTTTCGCTGTCAGGGGAAACAGACATGACGGACCCTTCGCCGAGCCAGGTGGTCCTGTAATAATTGTCCAGCTCCTCTTTTGAAGGCATAGGATATATAAAGATGACCCCGCAGGCAGCGCATTTCAAAAGCTGCTTACCCTCGAACTCGGCATTCTTGTTCTTATACTGCCCCATCCCTCTGATCCCCTCTGAAGAGGAGCAGACAGGGCACGCCTTTTTATTCCCGTGTCCCACTTTACTTGCCCAGCTCCTTTATCACCTTGGCCGGAGTGCCGGCCGCAAGCGCGTTCCCTGGGATATCACGGGTCACCACGCTTCCAGCGGCTATGACAGAATTTTCGCCTATCCTGACGCCTTTCAATATGATGCAGTTCGCACCTATCCAGACATTGTCTTCTATGTTCACGTCGGAATCTTCGTCCATGCTCTCTATCGTCGTCCGTTCCTCTGGAGGCCACATCTTATGGAAATCGGAATCCATTATGATGACGTTAGGGGCTATCATTACGTTCCTGCCGATATTTACGGCTTTTGACCTGGCGGTTATTGAAGTGCCGTTCAGCCCTGTCCCGTCGCCGATAATGATCTTTGCTGTTTCAAGGAAAGTCCTGAGCTTTACCGGGGCATACAGGCAGGACGCTGAACATCTTTTCCCGTCGGACACAAGCGAAACGTCCTTCCCTATCGTTATCTCGCTCTTCAGGCCTCTCAGAATGTCCACTCTGCCCCATACGCTCACTTTTCCATTCAGGCTGACGCCGAACAGTCGCGCTTTAATCCTGAAAAAGAACGTGCCCGCAAAATACGAGAGCCGGAATATGGCCCTGATATACAGGTCGCTGATGATGTCTGCCGGTCTCAGCTCTCTCTTAAAGAACCTTGAACAATAATGTATCACGCCCATTTTTTCATCCTTTTAAAGGCCTCCACGCCGGCAGTGCGGACCTTTTTCCCTCCGAACTCGCTTTTATAAGCCTCAAGCGCCTTCTTTTTCAAGTCCGTTACGGACGAAATATCAATAAAGACGTCCGGATTGAAAGCATAGCAGGCCTCCGGCTCCAGAATGTTCATGTTCCCGGGGACCTCGAAGCAGAATATCCCGGAGAACCCTTTGGCTCCCTCCTTTGGCCTGAACGCCGTCAAGACCGCCTCAAGGCATTTTCTGTGGTCGATATTTATGTCCCCCCAGTGATGTGTATACACGATATCGAACTGTACTTTAGCAGAAACAGCCTCGATCCGTTTTATTATGTCCAGCAGAGGCACCGAGTCCATCCTGTTGTCGGGGAGGTCATAAAAGCGGATGTTCTTTCCCTCTATTCCCAGTATCTTTGCGGACTCAAAGAACTCGGCCCTTCTCGTTTTAATCTTTTTAGCGCAGACATTCTTCAGTTTTGGCTCTTTGGTTCCCGGCTCATACTGTCTGGCAGTCACGCCGTCGGTGAATACGATCAAATGGACCTCATCACCTGCTTTTACATGTTTTATTATCGTCCCCCCGCAGCCGAGAACTTCATCGTCGGGATGTGCAGCGACCACCAGGACCTTTTTTTTCTTCCTCATATCTACACCACCTTTACCTCGGGATAGATGACGGCGATCCCGGCCCCTTTCAGTCCCATCTCTTTTAGCTGTCCCAAAATGCCGTCCTGATGAAGCCCCGTTGAGATTATGATCAGGTCCGGTCCGTCCTGTCTTATCTGCCCGGGAGCTCTCACAGGCACGGGAAAATCCGCCAAAAAGTTCCCGTGCTTCATCGGATTGCTGTCGTACACAAACTTAATTCTGTCGACATATTTTTTCCCAAGCATATAAAAAAGCCCGGCAGTGTGGCCCCCGGCCCCGAAAACCGCGACATTTTTATGGTCATCGATCAGTTTTTTTAGATCGGAGCCTGTCTTTTCATATTTTTGCCGGAATTTCTTTATCAGGTCTTCGGTCACTTTTTCAATATTTGCGGGGACAAACGGGACCATATCTGTCTTTTTCACACAAAGATACAGCGCGTACCCGGCGGATGATGAAACATATTCCAGATGGTGCTTTGACAGAAGTTCAAGCATGGTGTAAAGAGTGAAATATGAAAGGTGCTGGTGGAAAAAGCAGCCCTGAGTGGCCCTTTCAAGGTGGAACAGCATGTTCGGCACTTCTATCACCGCGTGCCCCCCGGGCTTGAGGACCTTTTCGACGGCATCAAGAAAGGCGTGAAGGTCAACCATATGCTCAAGGATGTTCCTGAGCACAATGACGTCGACTGAGGCCGGCAAAAAGGATTTCCCGGGGAAATATTCCCTGATGATCGGGATGCCGTATTTTTCCTCGGCTATCCTGCTCGCGGGGTTCGGCTCGACACCGAGAGTATCGTAACCTGTTGATTTTACCAGTGAAAGAAAATAGCCGTCATAACATCCTATGTCGACAACCTTCCCGCTCAAAGGAAGGCCGCACGACATGAAAAAATCAAAGCATTTTTTCGCCTCATCGCGGCCGATATCTACCTGTGAAGGCGTGGGGACCGAGGATAAAAGCTCGGCCGAGTCGCCGCTGTACATCAGTTCCTTGTATCTATCCTCGATCCCGTCCACCTGCTGTATATGCGTGCATGAGCCGCAGATCCCGACCTTCAGAGGGAAACTTTTCAGTTGCCCTTTCAGCCGCTCGGGGACCACCCCTATGCACAGGGGATAGCTTTCATACGAGACCATCTCATTTATGTCACGCCCTCCGCACACAAGACATTTGCGCTTCATTTCTTTTTCCCTTCTATGAGCTCGATCAGCTCTTTTTCCCTGGTGTAAAACCAGACTGCCTTCTGGCCTTTATGCCCCGCTCCCGGATAAACATTTCCCACTTTAATAGCCTTGAGCCCTATAAAACGCTCCATCGCCTTTTCCACATCCTCAACTTCATAGCACAGGTGGTGCAGCCCTCCTCCGGTCTTTTTCAGGAACGCGTGGACCGAAGAGCCCTCCGACACCGGCTGTATCAGTTCGATAGACGGCATCCTGCCGTACCCTATATCGAGGAACATGACCTTGACCTTTTGCGCGGGCTCGTCCACCGCTCCCGTGAGGTCCTTAAAGCCGAAATGCTCTTCATAGTATTTTTTAGCTTTGTCTATGTCGGCCACGACTATCCCGATATGATCGACTTTCATTATTTCACCATATCCCACGTTATTATTGTTTCGGCAGGAATATCCCTTGCGGC
>Ga0172375_10003387_pt1 | contig 24198 bp, 21 predicted proteins | sample LakKiv1m_FD_114537 | JGI IMG/M metagenome (GOLD analysis project Ga0172375, IMG submission 114537) | Freshwater microbial communities from Kabuno Bay, South-Kivu, Congo - kab_092012_11.1m | ecosystem: Environmental > Aquatic > Freshwater > Lake | place: Democratic Republic of the Congo... | reverse complement strand
CATAGTCCCCGCGCGACGCCTGACGCGAGAAGGTCGGCAGCAGCACGGTCATGAACGCCGTACCGAACATGCCGAGCGGCAGATAGACGATGCGCTCCGCGTATTCGAGCGCCGCCGGAGCCGCCGCGTCCGCCCAATAGGCCAGCAGCTTGTCCACGCAAACGTTGATCTGGAGCAGCCCCATCCCCAAAGCCGCCGGAGCCATCAGGACCAGCACCTGCCGCAGCTTGGCGTCGCCGAGCAAGCCCGAAAAACGAAGGCCAAAGCGGATTCCGTGACCAGCGAGCGCGGGCAACTGGAAAAGGATCTGCGCCACACCCGCCACCAGAATCGCCCAACACAGGACGTCCAAGCGAAGGAAGGGATTGTCCGGCAGAAGAAAGCAGGCCCCGAGCGCCAGAATCCACACGACGTTCAGCAGGAACGGCGTGAACGACGACACCCCGAACCTGCCCATCGTGTTCAGCATGCCCGACACGAGCGCGGCCACGCAAATCAGCAGCGCATACGGCAGCATGATGCGCATCATGGGGAGCGGGAGTTGCCACCGGCTCTCGGGCGACAGAATCCCCGCGACCGGATAAGTGAGCAGAATCCCCGCCGCCGTCACCGCGCCGAGCGTTACGACCAGCAGCGTAATCACCCGCATCGCGAATTCGCGGGCACGTTCGACGCCCTCCTTCTCAACCGTCGCACTGAAGACGGGCACGAACGCGCTCGACAGCGCGCCCTCGCCGAACAGCCGCCGAAACAGGTTCGGCACGATGAAGGCGATATCGAAGGCCGACTTCAGCGCCGACGTGCCGAAAAAATAGGCCATCAGGACTTCGCGTACCAAACCGCCGAGACGGCTGACAGCCGTCATGAGGCTCACCACGGTCACGGAGCGCAGCACGCGCGGCGTGGACGCGGTCATCCCTGTTTCATTCGCGCTCACGTTCCAACGTCCGCCTTCCGCCCATGCCCTGCAGGCACTGCGTCGAAATGCCGGTTTCGGTAGAAACAGATGTGCTCCACGGCGTCGTGAAAGTTCTCCGTCCCGTTCAACAACTCAATGTCGACGCGCAGATAATAAACCGGTACGGGAGTCGACTCCAGCCGCGGAAAACGAACGGCGTCCTTCTCGGTCGTCAGCAGCGCGTCGGCGTTCAGGTCCGCAGCTTTGTTGACGGCATCGATGATTTCCTGCGCGTTGTACCGGTGGTGGTCGGCGTAGCGGTCGCAGTAAATGACCTTCGCCCCCATCGCGCGCAATGAATTCTCGAAGCTTTGAGGCACCGCGATGCCCGACATCGTCGTTACCGTCCGCCCCTTGAGCCAGTCCAGCGACACCTCTTCCGCCGTGTAGACATTTTTCAAGCGCCGCGGTTGATGGCGGCACTCGATGACCTCCGCGCGGTCATTCAGCGCACGCAATTGGGCGCGCAGCTCGGCCGCACTCCCGTCCGACTTGGTGATGAAGATGAAGTCCGCGCGCCGAATGTTTTTCACCGGCTCGCGCAGAATGCCGCGCGGCAGCATGTTTTCGTTGCCGAAGGGGTTGGTCTTGTCGACCAGCACGATCTCCAACCGGTGTTGCAGCTTCAGGTATTGGAAACCATCGTCCAAAATCAACGTGTCGCATCCGAAGCGCTTCACGGCGTAGCGGCCGCTCTTCACCCGGTTCTTGTCGACGAGCACCACCACGCCGGGCAGGTTGCTGGCCAACATGTATGGCTCGTCGCCGCCCATCTCGCTGTCCAGCAACAGGCGCTTGCCGTCGCTCACGACGCGCGGCGGTTCGATCTTCTCGCGAAAAAGCCGCTGATACCACGGCAGTTCGCGCTTGCGGTAACCCCGGCTCAGAATGGCCACCTTTCGTCCTGAGCGCTGAAGTTCCCTCGCAAAAATCTCCACGACGGGCGTCTTGCCCGTGCCGCCGGCCGTGATGTTGCCCACGCTGATCACCTGACATCCCAGTGGATAACGTCGATAAATACCCACCTCGTAGAGAAACAGACGGATCGCCACCACGAGCCTGAAACACAGCGAGACGGCTTTCAGAACGTCGAGAAGCAGCCGAATCGGCCAAGGATGCCCCTGGTCCGATCCCGGTTGTTGGATGATGCGGACCAGATAGCGTTCGATCCGCTCGATGCGTCTGATTTTAACTTTGCCCATGCCGTTTCGCTGTCTGACAACTTCAGAAATCAAAGGAAATTGGTATGATAGGATATCGTCTGTTGAAAGACAACCACCCAGCAAGAGAAACGAAAAACACCGGACGCGGAATCAATGAGAACCCGCGTGCGAGAAGGAATAAGGCGCGTCCGTCTCGGCCGTGCCGCGTTTCTCGTTCGGCTCGGCGGCCATCTCGGCTTTAAGCGTCGCACCGCGTTTGAGCGCCTCCACATCAAGATAGTTCTTGGTGTAGGTCTTGCCGTTCAACGTTAGGCGGCGGATGTAGCGATTCGAGGCGCTGTTTTCCGGCGCGTCGATAACCAGCCGCCGCCCGTTCTCAAACGTCACCGTCGCCCGTTTGAACAGCGGCGCGCCCAGCACGACCTCACCGCTGCCGGGGCAGACCGGATAGAAGCCGAGCGCGGACCAAACATACCACGCCGAGGTCTGGCCGTTGTCCTCGTCGCCGCAGTAGCCGTCCGGCGCGGGCGTATAGAGCCGGTCCATCACCTCCCGCGCCCAGCGCTGCGTCTTCCACGGCTGGCCCGCATAGCCGTACAGGTAGACCATGTGCTGGATCGGCTGATTGCCGTGCGCATACTGTCCGAAGTTCATGATCTGCATCTCGCGGATCTCGTGGATCACCTGATGGTAATAGCTCTCGTCGTAAACCGGCGGCAACGCGAACACCTGGTCCAGCTTAGCGGCGAACGCCTCGCGACCGCCCATCAGGCCAATCAGCCCCTGCACGTCGTGGAAGGCCGACCACGAGTAGTGCCAACTGCACCCCTCGGTGAAATCGCCGCCCCACTTGAAGGGATTGAAGGCCGGGTCGAACGAGCCGTCCCGGTTGCGCCCGCACATGAGTCCAACCTTCGGGTTGAAGAGGTTGCGATCGTTCTGGCAGCGCTTCGCGAAGCGCTCGACCTCCGCCTGCGGCCGCTTGAGGTCCACCGCCAATTTCCAGACGCACCAGTCGTCGTACGCGTACTCGAGCGTGCGCGCCGCGCTTTCGTTGATGCCGATGTCTCGCGGCACGTAGCCGAGTTCAAGGTACTCTTTCACGCCCGCGCGGCCGACCGACTGGATAGTCGGGTGGGCGTTCTCCGCGCCGTGTACGACGGCTTCGTAGAGCGTACCGATGTCGTAGCCGTCGCGGGCTCCGCTCAGCCACGCGTCGGCCACGATCGAAGCGGAATTGTTGCCGACCATGCAGCCACGGTGGCCCGGACTCGCCCACTCTGGCAACCAGCCGCTCTCGCGGTAACACGCCTCCAAGCCTGCGGTCATGCGTGCATTCAACGAAGGCCGCAGGAAGTTCAGCAGCGGAAAGAGCGAGCGGAAAGTGTCCCAGAAACCGCTGTCCGTGTAGTAGTAGCCGGGGCGCACATCGCCCGCGTTCGGACTGTAGTGGACCGGCTTGCCGTCCGCGCCGTACTCGAAGAAGGCGCGCGGAAAAAGCAGCGAACGGTAGAGGCAGGTGTAGAAAACGCGGTACTGGTCAAGCGTGCCGCTCTCGACCGAGACGCGGCTCAGTTCGGCGTTCCACGCCGCGCGTCCCTCGTCGCACACGGCGTCGAAGCCGCGGTCGCCCAGTTCCTGCAGATTGCGTTCGGCCTGCTCGGGAGCGATGAACGACGACGCCACGCGCACGTGTACCCGAGTTCCTGCCGCGTCGGCCTGAAACCGTACCCGCGCGCCCACATGGTCGGCCTGCAGCTCCAGCACGCCCGTCTTCAACGTCTTGTCCTGCCAGACGCAGGCTTCGTCGAAGGGCCGGTCGAACACCATCACGAAGTAGTTCTTGAAATTCGCGGCCACGCCGCCGCTGTTGCGCGTAGACCAGCCCACGATCTTGCGCTGCTCGGGCATCACCTTGACGAAAGAACCTTTCTCGAACGCATCCACGACGAGGTACGCCTGATCGGTTTTGGGGAAAGTCACGCGGAAGAGCGCGGCGCGCTCGGTGGGCGTCACCTCGACGGTCGTGTCGTAGTCCGCCAAATAGGCGCGGTAGTAATGTGGCAAAGCCTGCTCGGCCTTGTGTGAGAACCAACTTGCGCGTTCCTCTGGGTCGACCGCCTGCCGCCCGACCACCGGCATCAGCGAAAACGGTCCGTAGTCGTTGATCCATGGACTCGGTTGGTGCGTCTGCTTGATGCCCACAAGCTTGTTCGCCGCATAGGTGTAAGCCCAGCCGTCGCCGTTCTTACCGGTCTGCGGAGTCCAGAAATGCATCCCCCACGGGCGCGCAATCGCGGGATAGACGTTGCCGGAGGAGAGCTTAAAGCTGCTGTCCGTGCCCATCAACGGCAACACGTACGAGACCGGGTCAGACGGCGGTTCGCCTACACATATGCACGCCCCGCACAACATTGCCACGCCCGCACACGCCCACCCGCTCTGCTTCATTCTCGTCCTCCTCGGTTTGTGAAGCGATTGTAGGCGCTCGCCGCAAAGAGTGTCAATTCTCCTTTGGCTATTGAGCCGGTTCGGCCAAAGGGGTAAACTCACACCCATCGTGAGGTTTCTGCTCCACAACATTCAATATGGAACCGGCCGCCTGCGGAAGTTCGCCTGGTTGGCGACGCTGTGGCGGACCACATCGCACTTCCCAAACATCTCGCGCTTCGTGCGCCACATGGACCCCGACATCGTCGGACTCGTCGAGGTGGACGCCGGCTCGTACCGCGCCCGCAAAAAGAACCAAGCCGAGGAACTGGCCAACGAGCTCGACTTCTACCATTGCCACCGTGTCAAATACCCCGACGACGGACTGGGGCGCCGCGTGCCGGTGCTCAACAAGCAGGCCAACGCCGTGCTGTCGCGCGAGCCGATCCTGCGCACGGCCTTCCACGATTTCGAGACCGGCTTCAAAAGTCTCGCCATCGAGGTCGAACTCGAAAGCGTGACTCTGTTCCTCGTTCACCTCGCCCTCGGACTGCGCGCGCGCCACCGCCAGTTGATCGAACTGCACGACCTAGTCTCGAACTGCGCCAAGCCGCGTCTCGTGGCGGGCGACTTCAACACCCTCTCCGGCGTCTGGGAGATGCGCATGTTCCTGCGCGCAACGGGGCTGAAGAGTGCGAACGAACAGCACCAGCCGACCTTCCCGAGCTGGGCACCGTACCGCGAACTGGACTTCATCTGCTACGATCCATCCATCACGCCGCTGCGCTTCAAAATCCCGCGCGTGCGCCTCTCCGACCACCTGCCGCTGATGTTCGACTTCGATGTCGAAGGCGCGCCGCGCAAGCCGCTCGCCGACGACGGCCACTGAGCGGAAGTCTCAGTACTCGCGCCGGGAGATGTCCTGCGTTTGGTTGGTGAAGATGTTGATGCGAATGTAGCGGTTCACGTTGTCCTTCATCGCGCGGACATAGAGGTAACGCTGCCCCTCCTTGACATGCACCGGCAGACTCACACGCCCCTTCTTGTCGATCTTGGCCGTGATGTCGCTCTCGACGCCGCCCGGGACCTTATAGTAGAGCCGCGAGCCGGGCTTGACGTTGAAAATCACCATCGTCGTGGCGCTGGCCGTCACGTCGGTGGAGTCGAACGTGAAGTCTACGGCGGAAGCTCGCAGGTTCAGCGTCTGCTTGCGGGGCGCACGCGGCATGAACGGCGAGCCCACGTTGGCGGAATCGACATAGAGCAACTTCGGCGTCAAAGCGTCGAGGTCCGCAAGCCTCGCCACATGAAAGCGGTACTCGGGATAACTCACCGTGCCGCCCTTGGTGACGATGCCGAATGCCACGGAGTGGATGGCCGCCTCGACGCGCGCCTGATCCTCGGGCCGCGAAAGCATCTTGAACCGATACGTGCAGGGAATCGGGTTCGAGACGGGCGCGGGCGGACGGTTGAAGGTCGCGCAGCCGGAAAGAATCAGCGAAACGGAAACGATGGAGAGTGCAAACAGCGTTTTCATAGTTTTTCTTTCGTTGGGTTGAGGGTTGGTCGAAACGAGGTCCGCGCCCAAGGCGCAAGATGTTGGCCCCCGTCCACAAAAAGGATTTGCCCGGTGACGGCGTCGGCTTCGAGCAGGAAACGCACGGCGTCGGCGACCTGCTCCGAAGTCGGCCGCGCGCCCAAGGGAATGTCGCCGGCTTGTTCGCCCGAGCCGGATTCCGGAGGCGGCAGTACCGCGCCGGGCGCGACGGCGTTGACGCGCACCGACGGCGCGAGTTCGCCGGCCGCCGAAAGGGTAAACGCTTCCAGCGCCTTCTTGGAAACCCAATATGGCGTTGCGCCGACGGACCCCGCGCAGGCGACGCGCTGATCGAGCAAGTTCACGACGGCACCGCGCACGCCGCGCGCCGCCACGTGCGCCGCGAAAAGCTGCGTCAGACGGATCGGCGCAAGAGCGTTGACGCGCCACAAGTCGTCGAAGAGCGAAGGCGGTGTCCCGGCGAGCGGACCGCGCGCGAAAACGGCGGCGTTGTTGACGAGCGCGTCGAGCGCGCCGCAGGCCGACAACGCGGCGTCGAACACGGCGTCGGGGCCATCCGTCACGGCCAAGTCCCCCCCGATGCGCCACGCGCGCACGCCGTCCGCGCGCAACCGCGCGCAGAGCGCATCGGCCTGGCCGATCGAGCGGCGGGCGTGAACCACGACGTCCCAGCCCACGCGGGCCAGACCCTCGGTGATCGCGCGGCCGATGCGCACGGCGGCGCCGGTGATGAGAACGGTTCTCGACATAGCAACTCTATCGTCTGCGCCACCCCCTTGCGGGTTGACTTTCGACACGGGGCATCATACCTTATTTCGCGATGAGCCGTCATGCCCAAAACGTCAATCTGCGCGTCGCCGAACGAGATTTCAAGTACTACATTTTCGACTGGGACGACAACATCCTGCACATGCCGACGCGCATCCACCTCGAGCGGCGGCAACCGGACGGCACGTGGGTGCCCCACAGCGTTTCAACGGCCGCCTTCGCCGTGGTGAGGAACGACGCGGAAAACTACCGTGCGCCCGGCGACAACTGGGAGAACGCTTTCGTCGAATTCCAAGACTGCGCGGACGAAGGCGAAAGCCGTTTCCTGCGCGACACGCGCGCGGCGCTCGAAAAAGTTCTGTCGGACGAAACCCAGCCCGGCCCCAGTTTCCACACGCTGCGCGAAACGCTGCGCGAAGGGCGCCTCTTCGCCATCGTCACCGCGCGCGGCCACGAACCGGAATCGCTCAGAAAAGCCGTGCGGCTTTTTGTCGATCTGGTCCTGACGCCCGACGAAAAGGACGAGATGCTGGCCAACCTGCGCGGCTATCGAGCCTGTTTCGACGGGTTGGACACGTTCGGAACCGACGATGAGGAGATCGATTATTACCTTTCGCTCAACCGTTACCACGCGGTGACCAATCCCGACTTCAAGCGCCGACTCAGCGCCTCCGGCGAGCGCATAACCACCGAAAGCGCCAAACGGTTCGCGATCTGCGACTTCGTCGAGCACATGATCAAAATTCTATCGCGCACGGGTGCCGACTCGCTCAAGCGCCCGATCAGCGTCGGCTTTTCCGACGACGACATCGGCAACGTCGCTGCAGTCGAGACCTACATTCAAGAAGAATTGTCGCGGCGCTTCCCCTCGATCAAGTTCTGCGTCTACGACACCTCCGACCCGGCCCTGCAGGACGGCCGCAAGGTGGTTGTCTCAGGGCAGCTCGACTTCGGATTCTGAACGGTCTCGCCGTTCCTCGTCATCCCACTCGGCAGCCTCGCCCTCGTTTTGGGGTTCCATTTCCGGCGGGATTTCCAGCGGCGGCAGCGCGGCCTCCGGACCGGGCAGCGACTGGAACGCGCACTGGCCGATGGACAGTCCCTGCCCGCGGAAGAGCTGTTCGAACTCGGTCTGCTCGTCGGCCGTCCGCTCCATCGCAGGCACCTCTCTGAACCGTGCGTCGGCGGAAAGCCGCTTGCGGATTTCCGCGAAATAGTCGGGATGGTCCGTGGCCACCTGCACGACGCCGCCGATTTCGAGGCGCGCCCAAAGCGCATCGAGAAAGAGCGGCGAAAAAAGCCGACGGCTCGAGTGCCGACGCTTGGGCCACGGATCGGGAAAGAAAACATACACCGTGCGCACGCGGTGCGACGGCAGCAAATAATAGAACGTGTAAAACGCTTCGAGGCGCAGCACGCGAATATTGCACAGATTCTGCCGACAGGCCTTTTTGTCGAGCTTGCGGACGCGCGACAGCATGCGCTCGATGCCGAGGTACTGAACCTCTGGAAAACGAGCCGCACGCGCCGTCAGAAAGCGGCCTTTTCCACATCCGATCTCGATCTCCAGCGGGCGCGCCGGGTCGAAAAGCGCGTCCATCGGCAACGGAACAGTAGGATCCGCGACGGCGATCACTCGCGACGGAATGTTCGGTTGCGCACGCGAACGAATAGAGATCGACGTCATCTCCGAGGCCCTCGGCAAAAAAGAAAAACGCAAGCGAACCCGCTTGCGTTTTCCGTTTTTATGGTAGGGGTGCAGGGACTCGAACCCTGGACCCAGTGATTAAGAGTCACTTGCTCTACCAACTGAGCTACACCCCCATAAAAAAATGGAGCGAGTGATGGGTCTCGAACCCACAACCTCGACCTTGGCAAGGTCGCGCTCTACCAATTGAGCTACACCCGCGTCAAAAGAACGGGGGATACGATAGCAGATCGGTTTTGACGGCGCAACAGCAAATCGAGATTTTTTTGCGCCGTGTTTTCAACCACGCGCAAGCCCCTCTTTTTTGTTGCGCCAGACGGCAAGCCACCGATATGATAACGGCTAAAAGATGTTTCGGTGTGCATATTCGGCTGAACGCGTCGAGCGCAGAGGAAGGAGACGATTGTCATGGCGTATTATCTGGGAATCGACAGCAGCACGCAGAGTTTGAAAGGGTTGGTCATCGATGCGGAAGCCGGCGTCGTGGCGGCGAGCGCGAACGTGCATTTCAAGGCGGATCTTCCTCAGTTTCTGTGCCCCGACGGCGTGCTGGCCCACCCCGACCCGCTGGTCAAGCATGCGGACCCGTTGATGTGGGTCGCCGCCTTGGACCTCATGTTGGAGCGACTGCAGGCGTCCGGCATGGACATGGCTCGGATCGCCGCCGTCGGCGGCGACGGCCAGCAACACGGCTCGGTCTATCTCAACGCCCGGTTCGCGCCGATCCTGTCGGCTCTCGATCCCGCGCGCGGCCTCGCCGAACAGCTCGCCCCCGCCCTCTCCCGCCCCACCAGCCCGATCTGGATGGACAGTTCCACCTCGGCCGAATGCCGCGAACTCGACGCCCGGTTCGGCGCGCGCCTCCAAGCCGACACCGGTTCGCCGGCCATCGAGCGTTTCACCGGGCCGCAGATCCGCAAATTCGCCAAAAACGAGCCCGCGCGCTACGCGCAGACCTCGCGCATCCATCTCGTCAGTTCGTTCCTCTGCTCCGTGCTGATCGGCCGCGACGCGCCCATCGACTCCGGCGACGGCGCGGGCATGAACCTCCTCAACCTGCGCGCAATGGCGTGGGATCCCGAAATCGCCGCGTTCACCGCGCCCGGCCTGGCGCAAAAACTGCCGACGGTCGGCTCCGGCACGGCCGGCGGCCTCAGCCCCTATTTCGCCAAATACGGCCTGCGCGCCGGCATACCCGTCGCGGTCTGGACGGGCGACAATCCTGCCAGCCTCGTGGGTACCGGCGCGTGGCGCGCGGGCGTGGCCGTGGTGAGCCTCGGCACGAGCGACACGTTCTTCGCCGCGTTGGACGCGTTCCGCACCGATCCCGAGGGCTGCGGTCATGTTTTCGGCAACCCCGTCGGCGGTTGCATGAGCCTCGCCTGTTTCAAGAACGGCTCTCTTGCGCGCGACCGCGTGCGCCGCGAGGCGGGCGCGGAATGGGACTTCTTCGACCGAACCGCCTTCGACCTGACGCCGCCCGGCAATGAAGGGCGACTCGCCCTGCCGTGGTTCGAGGCCGAGATCACGCCGCCCGTGCTGACGCCCGGTCTGCGCGCGAACTTCGACTTCGCGTCCGCCCCGGCTGAAGCACGCATCCGTGCGGCCGTCGAGGGTCAGGCGCTCGCGTTGCGCAGTCACGCGCTTTGGATCGGACGCTTCGACCGGCTGCGCGTCACGGGCGGCGCGTCCAAAAGCCCCGGCATCCGGCAGACTCTGGCCGACGTGTTTCAGGCGCGGGTCGAAAGCATTGCGGTGGCCGATTCGGCAGCGCTGGGCGGTGCCCTGCTGGCCGCGGCCGCGGACGGCGCACTACTGGCTCCGCTGAGCGAGCGGTTTTCACCCGTCACGGACATCTGCGAGCCGCGCGCGGACCGCGCGGCCGTCTACGACAAACTGTTGCCGACGATCCGCGCGTTGGAGAAATCAGCCCCCGTCGGGTGACGGCAAAGCCGCGCGTCAGCGAAGAACGGTCGCTCCGAGACCGGCGAGCAAAAGGCCGAGCAGCACGTCCGCCGCGCCGACGGCGCGGAAGAGCGCAGGGCGCTGCGTCAGCCATACGACGGACTGGCGCAGTTTCCACGGGTAAAGCAAAAGGATCATGCCCTTGACGATGCAGAGGTAGGCAAACGTGACTACGACAAGACGCCACGGCGAGGGATGGACGCGCGCCGCATGCAGCAGTTCGTACGGGAAAAGCGTCAAAATGCCGCCGAACGCGCGGCACGGCAACAAGTTGTCCAGCCAGAACCACGTCAACGGAATGCAGACCAACGTGATCGGCGGAATGAATTTTTTATACGGCTCGAGAAAATCCAATCCCATGCAGGAGAGCGCGTAGGCTGCCCAAAGCCACGCGATGGTGCTCAACACGCGGCCGACGATGCGATTCCGGGGGAACGCGTTGAGCAGGCGGGCAAACGGCGTCGGCGCAAACAACGCCCAAGCGCCCGGCAACACGCAGACGAGACTCAGCACATAACACCAACAAGAAAGAGACATGGCGACGATACTCCCAATAAAAAAGTGCCTCATTTAACCATATCCCACATGAGAGATAAAGGCGGATTTGGTTTTTAGAAACGAGTGCTTGCATCTTGCTCCGGAATCCGCCATGATAATGCGCACTTTTACCACTAATGGAAAGACTCGGAGGTTTTTTTCATGGGCACTGGCCGTACGTTAAACAAGGATCCCCGCACACGCCCCATCAAGAGCCAGGGCGAGAAGCGTCGCCGCGCCAAGGCGCAGCGCGCGCGTCTGGTCAAAATGGGCATGGATGAGGAGACGGTCGCCAAAATGCAGCCCGATGTGGTCCACAAGCTCGTTCAGAAACCGACGAAGGTCAAAAAGAGCTTGGCCGCCAAGAAGGCTTGATCAGCACCCCATCCGTACGATGAAACGCGTCTGCCCGAGCGGCCGACGCGTTTTCTTTTTCTAACGGCGCATCGCGGCCCGGCGATAGACCTCGCCGACCGCGTCCGCCATCGCCTCCACCGTGAGCGACGCCACGACGCGCCGACCGCTCTCCGCGAACCGCCGCCGACGCGCCGGATCGCGCAGTAGTTCGAGGAGCGCCGCCGCCAACGCCGCCGCGTCGCCTTCCGGCACGAGCACGCCGTTCTCGCCGTCGCGGATCAAGTCCGGCACGCCTCCCACGGCGGTCGCCACCACCGGCACGCCGACGCGAAACGCTTCGAGCACCGCGTACGGACATCCTTCCCACCTCGACGGTACCGCCACGAGGTCCGCCTCGCGCATGCGCGCCGCCACCTCCTCCGCCGGACATTCGCCTTCTAGTCTCACCGTCTGCGTCAGTCCCCAAGCGTCGATCTGCCGCAACAGCGCCGCGCCCAAACCACCGTCCGCTCCGTAGAGCCGGAACGCCGCATCCCGCTGTGCTGTCGTCACCGTACGAGCCGCCGCCGCCAGAACGTCGGGGCCTTTCTGCGGGGCCAGCCGACCAAAAAAGACCACCGTCCACGGCCCTTGTCCGCGCGGCTCGGGTAGCGGCGCGTCCGACAGCGGCACGCCGTTGCGGATCAGGTACACGCGGTCAGAGGCGAACCCCAGCGCCAACGCCTCGCACCGCTCCTCTTCGGAAACCGCAATCAGCGCGGCCGTCTGCTTTGCGGCCAGCCGTTCGAGTAATCGGTAGAAGGTCTGCTTCGCACGGCCGCAGCGCATCAAAAAAGGAAATGCGTGCGGGGTGTAGACGACCGGCACGCCGCAGAGCCGCCCAGCGAAACGGCCCAGAAAACCCGCTTTCGCACTGTGCGCATGCACCACGTCCGGCCGCGTCTGGCGGATCAACCGCACGAGACGAAGGAGGCAGGCCGCATCGGATATCGGCGAGACCCCGCGCCGCATCGGCACCGCATGCACCGCAACGCCGCGTGCCGCGTAAAAAGCGCGCTCCGCCTCTTCCGAACACGCCGCGCGCGCGAACGAAACGGCCACCACGCTCTTAAACGCGGAGGCGTCGATCGCCGACACGAGATCGTGCAGGTGCCGCCGCGTGCCGCCTTCCATCGCTTCCAGAACATGCAGGACCGTTATCATTCGCCGTGTCCCTCCGGGGGTTTAGCCCACGACCGTGTCGCCAGCTCGCGCCGCAGCACCTTCCACTCGGGCAGACAGCGTGCGACTTGGAAGTGGAACGCCGCCGAATGGTTGAGATGCACCAGATGGCAAAGCTCATGAATGATCACGTAGTCGATTAGACGGCGCGGCGCGTGCATCAACTCGACGCTCAGCGTCACGTGACCGTCGCGCGTGCAGCTTCCCCAGCGCGTTCGCATCGCGCGCACGGTGAGCCGCAGCCCCCCCGGGGTTTCCTCCGATCGAAGCGCCAGCGTTCCGCCCGCAGGCCGGATGTGCAGTTTGCACCGTTCGACCGCCTCGCGCAGATACACAGGCAGTTGCGCGCGCGCCTGCTCGGCCAGCCATTCGCCGACCAACGCCTCGATCCGTTTCGCACCTTTGGGGTCTGCCACCGATACGCGCAGAACGCCCCCCGCGCGCGCCACGCCAGGCCATACGGATTGGACGACCTCCACCCGTAGCGGTTCACCGAGAAAGAAAAACGTGTCGTCGGAGTCGATCATCGGAACCGTCGCCGCCACAGGCGGCCTCCTTTATCGGCGTTTAAGCATACGCCCGTGGAAACGCCGCGAAAAGTGCAAAGTGCCGCCTCTTTTTGAAAGTGACAACCCCCCCGCACCTCCGATAGAATGTCTGATTATTATTCGTGGCGTATGTTTATACATGAGGCGCTGGCCACGACGCGTCTCAACGTTCTGGAGATCGTATGGCCCAAGCAGTAATTTTCCCCAAGCTCGGTCAGACCATGGAGGAGGGAGCCATCGTCAAGTGGCTCAAGAAGGAGGGTGACGCCGTCGCCAAGGGCGACATTCTCTTTGAGATCGAAACAGACAAGGCCAACTTGGAAGTGGAAAGCTTCTTCGAAGGCGTGCTCCTGAAGATCTACGTGCGCGAGGGCGTGACGGTCCCCGTCAACACGGTCGTCGGCTATGTCGGCGCCAAAGGCGAGAAGGCCCCCGATCAACCGCCGAAGAGTGAAGCCGCGCCTGCGCCCGCACCGGCCGCCGCCACACCTGCGCCCGCCGCCGCGCCAATACCGACTCCGGCGCCCGCCAAACCCGCCGCGCCCGCCGTCGTTCTGGCTCCCGTTCCCGCAACGGTTCCGCCCCCCGCACCTCGGCCAGTTCCGCAGCCAGTCGCCGCGCCCGCCGTGCGCCTCGTCATTTCGCCGCGCGCCAAAGCGCTCGCCAAAGACGCCTGCATCGACCCCGCGCGCATCACCGGCACAGGCCCCAACGGTCGCATCGTCGAAAAAGACGTGCAGTCCTACCTGAGCGCCTCGGGCTACGACGCCCTGCGCATCACACCCGCCGCCAAGCGCCTCGCCTCCGAAAAGGACGTGGACATCCTGACGGTGCGCGGATCCGGCGACGCCGGACGCATCATGGTCGAGGACGTCGAGCGCGCCGTCAGGCGCCGTCCGGTCGCCCTCTCGCGCATGCGCCAAGTCATTGCCCGGCGCCTCGTCGAGAGCAAGCAGACCATCCCCCATTTCTACGTCACGGTCAAGGCGGACATCACCGATCTCATGACCTATCGCGCCGATCTCAAGGCCAAGGGCCTGAACTTCAGCGTGAACGATTTCATCCTCGAGGCCGTGATCCTCTCGCTCGAAGAGTTCCCGGTCGTCAACTCGGTCACCGACGGCACGACCATTGCGTGGCGCGGCGACGTCGACCTCGGCATGGCGGTCAGCGTGGAGAACGGCCTCGTGGTGCCGGTGATCCGCGCCGCCCAGGCGCTCACGCTCAAAGAGCTGAACGCCCAGACGAAAGCCTTCGCCGAAAAGGCGCGCGCCGGCAAGCTCACGCCAGACGAGATGGTCGGCAGCTCGTTCACTGTCTCGAACATGGGCATGATGAACGTGGACCAGTTCACCGCCATCATCAACCCCGGCGAGGCCGGCATCCTCGCCGTCTCGAGCGGTCGCCAAGTCCCCGCCGTGATCAACGGCGAGATCAAGATCCGCACGATTATGGCCATGACCCTTTCGGCCGACCACCGCATTGTCGATGGTTCGACCGGCGCGCTCTTCGTGAACGCGATCCGTTCCAAGCTCGAAAACGTCGAACTCTGGAAAGCTCTCGTGTAAAAGGTCGCAAGGGTTCAGCGTTCAGGATTTCTCGTTTCTTTCCTGAACCCCGAACCCTCCATCCTTTTTTCCAACTCCTAATTCCTAACTCCTAATTCCTAACTCCTTATGTACGACTTCGATGTGATCGTGATCGGTGCCGGCCCGGGCGGCTATCCCGCCGCCATCCGCGCCGCGCAGCTCGGCAAAAAAACCGCCATCGTCGAGAAGGAAGCCTTCGGGGGTACCTGTCTCAACTGGGGATGCATCCCCACCAAGACGCTCATCGCCTCGGCGGAGCGCTACCACCACGCCGCCCATTCGGAGGCCTTCGGTGTCACCGCCAAGAGCGTCGCCTTCGACTATGCCAAGATGACTGCCCGCAAGGCCGAGGTCGTCGCCAAACTCAGTGGTGGCGTTCAGGCCCTGCTCAAGTCCAACGGCGTCGAGATGATCAAAGGCTCGGCCCGCTTCGAAGGGCCGAATCGCCTCTCGGTCGTCCAGCCCGACGGTGTCACGCGCTGGCTCAGCGCCGCCTCGATCATCATCGCGGCTGGCAGCGACTCCGCCATGCCTGGTTTCCTGCCCAAGGATAAGCGCGTCATGGACAGCCGCGCCTTCCTTGATCTCACGGAGCTGCCCAAGAACCTCCTCATCCTCGGTGGCGGCGTCATCGGTTGCGAGTTCGCCTGCATGGCCGCGGCCCTCGGGACCAAGGTCACCGTCGTTGAAATGCTCGAAGACATCGTCGTCGTGCTCGACCGCGACGTGCGCCGCGTTCTGCGCAAACGCATGGAATCGCTCGGCGTCGCGCTCCTCACCGGCGCGCCGCTCGCCAACATTGCGGTCAACAGGGACAAGGTCGTCGGCACCTACAAGGACCAGACCGTCGAAGGCGACGTCCTGCTTGTCGCCGTCGGTCGCCGTCCCAACACCGCGGCCCTCGACCTCGCCCGTGCGGGTGTCAAGGTCGATGAGCGCGGCACCCTCCCCGTCGACGCGCAGGGTCGCACGAACGTCGCCTCGATCTTCGCGGTCGGCGATCTCGTGACTGGCTCCATCCAGCTCGCCCACGCCGCCACGCAGCAGGGCGTCGTGGCCGCCGAAGCCGATGCGGGCCACAAGTCCAAAGTCGAGAAGATTTGTCCCTCCTGCATCTTCACCTCGCCCGAGATCGGCCTCGCCGGCCTCACCGAAGCCAAGGCGCAGCAGCTCGGCCGCGCCGTCAAGACCGCCGTCTTCCCCTTCGCCGCGCTCGGCAAGGCCATGGCTGCGGGCGACACCGACGGCTTCGTCAAGTGGGTCTGCGATCCGACCACCGGTCAGGTGCTCGGCGCGCAGGCGATCGGTGGGCACGCCACGGAACTCATCTCCGAGGCTGCGGTCGCCATCCGCAACCAGCTCACCGTCGACGAGGTCGGCAACACCATCCACTGCCACCCGACGCTGTCGGAAGCATGGATGGAGGCCGCCCACGCCTTCCACGGAAGCTGTATTCACCTGTCCAAGCGGTAGGAGCCGAAAGAACGCCCAGCGCTCAGAACAAGGACATCCCGGTAGCGCTCGTCCTGCCCGACGCCTACAAGGTCGGCGACACGCGCTATCCCGTGATCCATGTGCTGCACTGAAACGCGGGCGGAAGCTACCAGACACACTCACCTGTAGGCGGAGCCCCCTTTCGGGGGTCTGCGACTCGCCGCTCGACGCGCCGGGGGTTCATTTCCTTATCGACGGAAATGTTCGTTCACGCCTTCACCACCTTCACGCCGAGGCTGACCAACCGACTGCGGATGATCGAACGTTCCTCCTCGCGGAACCGGCTGAACGGCTCGGCCATCACGTCGCTGCAGATGCCCATCAGCACGACCTCTCCCAGCGCCTCTTCGGGGCCCATCAGCACGGAGAAATCCTCGCGATCGCGCAACAGATGCCGGACCGTGTTGAAATACACAATGTTCGCCGAACTGTCCTTGAGCCCCACGATGTTGGGCAGTTCCGACAGCGTGCGCACCGTGTAGGGATCGATCATGACCTTCGTATGCGACGGCATGTTGTAGAGGAAAAGCGGCAACGGCATGTGGCTCGCAAGATGGGTATAGTATTCGACCCGTTCCGGCTGGCCGGGCGCAAAGTAGTACGGCGGCGCGGCCACGACGGCCGCCGCCCCCGCTTTTTCCGCCGTCTTTGCCAACCGCAGACTCTCCGGAAAAACCGTGTCCGTCACGCCGACCATGACCGGTAACCGTCCGGCGACCTGTCGACAGACCCGTTCCACCAACTCGTGGCGGAGCGCATAGCTCAGATCAGGCGCCTCGCCGGTCGTCCCCAAAAGAAACAACCCGTGGACCTTCCCGCCCAGAATGTGTTCAACCAAACGTTCGAGCCCCTTGACATCCAAGGTGTCGTTGTCCAACAGCGGGGTGACCATCGGCGGCACCACCCCTTTCAACGGTTTCGGCAACATCATCGCTCCTTTTTTCAAATTCCCACAACGTCCACATCCCACGAATGTTTCATCATAATAGGATGTCCCTTCTCAACAACCAAGGCGAGTGTACAGACCTTTCAAACTATGCAACATACCCTGGTCGTAATTCGTGAAATAGACCGTCGAATCAAAGTTTGTCAGCGAACCGTCATACGTGCCGTCCTTTTCAAAAACAAGAATCCGCGGTTTCGTGGCGTTTTTGTCGCCAACGTAAACCTTGCGGCCATCGCACGCAATCCCGAACGGCACCAAACTCGCGCCATCGTATATGCCGGAGGCAAAGGTCTTTTCGAACGTCCAGACGCCGTTCGTCACCGCGTATTGCTGCACGTCGCCGCCTCCCTGATCCGCCAATAGAACCGTCTCCGCACGCCCCTCACGCCAAAACACACCACACAGCACGCCCAACGCGCAAACAAGTAACCGATTCATTGCTCGACTCCTCTTTTCTTTTATTTTCGCCTCTGGGAATACCGGAACCACTCACCGATGTACGATAAAACGAAACCAGCAAAAGACCAAGCCCAAGCGTATGAACAGAAGTTTCATTCTTATACACTAAGATTGCATTAACACTCCCGACACGATCCCCGACATGGAGCACAACATCCGTCTGAAAGTCAACGTCGAACGAGGCCTGGTCCGGTTAACGGTTCCTGCGTTTCATGAGTGTTTTGTGAGTTGACAAATTCCGATTTGTCATATTACACCTGCGGCAGTATTTGAATTTGGGTTGTTGTGGATCAATGAGTTTTGCTTGAAGCCCTGTTTAGACGAGAAAACGAAAGGGAACGCCTATGGTTTACTCACAGCGTTTGTGCGTACTCGCACTTGTTCTGTCGACAAGCGCCACCATCGGATTGGCAACGGACCGCACGTGGACCGGACAAGGCGGCAACAACCTTTGGACCAACGCGATGAACTGGGCGGACTACACGGCTCCTACGAGCAGTGCCGACACCGCCACATTCCCATCCGGCACGCCGGCTTCGGTCCAAGTCGACACAAGCTTCAGCGTCAAAACCATTTATTTCCGCAATCCCGGCAAGACGCTGACGATCAACACCAAGATCACCGGCACCAACGGATTCGAGTTCAACGGCGGAGGCGGCACCATCGTCCTCGCCAACCCCGCCAACGACTATCCGGGCAACACGCTCATGACCTCGTCGGGCACGCTGTCCAACGGCAACGTCACCGTCACGGGCGGCACGATCGTCAACGGCCGAGTCGCGACCAAGGTGATCGAGAAGAACGGCACGGGCACGCTCAACCTCAGCTCTCTTGTCACACTCAGCACCAACCGCGCCCAGCGCGCGCTCACGCCCGGTCTTTGGGAAGGCATGATCAGGAGTTCTTGGGACACGACCTCTCCCAACCCTTGCCAAGCCATCATGCTCACCCCCCGTGCCGCCATCGGCTCACAAGCCGCCAATACTACCTACGCCGGTGGACTGTGGAACGGCAACAACCACACGTACATCTACTCCGGCTACATCTGGAACAGGACCAGCGCGGAGGCCACGTGGACCTTCGCCGAGAATTTCGACGATTCGGTCAAGCTGACCATCGACAATTCGGTGCTGATCTCCGGCGGCTCTTCCTGGAACATTCCCACCAAGGGCACGATCACGCTTGCGCCAGGCGCACACGCGTTCGAGGTTCGCTTCGGACAGGGAGTCGGCGGCGCGGCCGGCAACAACGCCCAATGGTGGACGAACACTCTCATGAGTTTCGCGGTCGACTGGCAGGGACGCGACTCGACGAACCTGAACAACTACGCGGTGCCGGCCGATCCGGGCGACGGCTCGCTCTTCACTTGCTCGCTCTCCGATCCGCAGGCCAGCACGGGCCTGCTCGCTGAGGTCACCGTCACGCTCGCCGACGGCACCGCGCTCGATCTGAACGGCGGCATTTACGCGGTCGGTCTGCTGACAGGCTCCGGAGCCGTGAGTAACGGAACGCTCGCCGCTGGGACGGCCATCAGTCCCGCGGGCGACGACGCGGTCGGCACCCTGTCGTTGGATGGCATCTCCTTCGCAGAAGACGTCGTCTATCGGTTGACGGTCATCGGCGACACCTGCGACCGTCTGACATCAACCGGCACACTGGACTTCTCAGGCGTCTCGATCATCGCGTCGACGGAGCCCGACTGCACCGTCAGCACGTACGTCATCGCCCACGCCGACGGCGGCATCACCGGTACGAAACCGACCGTCAGCGGGTTCCCCTCCAAGTACAAGATCATCAGGAAGGGCACGGACTTGCTGCTCACCAGTCAGGGCGGCGCGATCATCCTGTTGAAATAGGACCGCGGCGCAACCCGCACAAACGCCTCCCTTGCCAAGGGGAGGCGTTTGTTTTGTGTGCATGCGCTATCCGTTGCTCGTCCGATAGCGGGTCATCGTGGTTCCGAAAGCAACACGGAAAAGCTTGCCCACACGGGAGGCGTTGGCGAAACCGCACGCGCGGGCAACCTTTGCGATAGACAAGTTGGTCGTGCGGAGCAGACTTTTCACCCGATTCAGTCGCGTCCGCTGAAGCTCTTCCAACGGACTCCGGCCCAACGCCTGCCGAAAACGCACTTCGAGTGTCCGCCGGGAAACGCCGACATGCATCGCCACAAGGGGGACGCTCAACTGCGCGTCGCGGGCGTTCAACCAAATGAATTCGAGCGCGCACCGGACGACCGGGTCCGGACTGTCGACGATTTCCGTCGAGGCGCGCGTCACCACGGACAAGGGCTTGAAGAAACGAACAACGGTCCGGCGAGGGCGAAACTTCCGCCTCATCAGGCCGTCGATGAATTTTGCCGCCTCGTAGCCCATGCGCTTGGAATCGAGATGGATGCTCGAGAGCGCCGGAATGGTGGTCTCACAGATCAACGTCTCGTTGTCCACGCCGAGCACCGCCATTTCCGACGGGACCTGAATTCCTTCCGTGAGGCAAATGTCCAAAATCTGACGCCCGCGGACGTCCCACGCCGCAAAGACGGCAATCGGTGTCGGCAGAGCCTTGAGCCACTGCCGGAGAGCGTCGTAGTCGTCCGCCGACGCGCCGACAGCCTCATACAGATGGCAAGGGAACCCAGCCGCGGCCACGCGGGCGGAAAAGGCGCGGCCACGATTTCGGCTCCAGTTGATGTCGATGGGCGCGCCCACATAGGCGAACCTCGTAAACCCTCTGCCGAGGAAATAGTCGGCGGCGAGTTCGCCAATCGCCCCGGCGTCGGAAAAAAAGGCGCTGCACCGCTTCAGCTCACCCGGAAGTCGCTCCGGATCGGCGGGGTCGACGAGAATGGTCGGGACCTTCAAATCGGCTACCGCGTCTGCGTACAGCGGATTTTGAATGACGCCGATGACGGCCGACGCCTGCCACATAGTCAGAGACCGAACGGTACGCTCGCCCTGCCGCCCCTCCAAGATGCGCAGGCTCCACGGTCCGTGGATGCGTTCGTATTGGAGCACGCCGCTCAGAATGTCGCGGTGCGTGTGCTCGTTCGTCTGGAACAGCAGCACCACCTTGGGTATGGACAACATCCGTTTTGACATGGCGACACGTTGAAAGCGTCATTTCTCTTTTGGAATCAATTTGCAGATTAAGCCCGTCGTCATCGTTCCGCAAGGACTTTTCCAACTGTAAACCGAAAAAAGCGGCTCGACGAATTGGCACTTTTCCTGCTAATCTAAAGACGGAAAAACACAATGACTCAGCTTCCTCATTACCAGGGTTTTCAGAGTGCGCTCGTGCAACGCGGCGTCCTGAATGATGTCCAACTTGAGCACGCCCTGCAAGAGGCGGGAACCCTTCCGTTGGAGAAGTTCCTCGTTCAGAACAAAACGGTCTCCCCGGATGTCCTCACGCTCACGATCGCCGCCTATTTCAACAACCCGCCCATCACGATTCCGACCACGCTCGTCATTCCCCCCGAACTTTTGGAACTCGCGTCCATCCAGTTCTGGAACCGAAGCAAGGCCATTCCGCTCATGAAGGTGGGACGGCTTTTGACCGTGGCGTTCGGCGATCCGTTCGATCTCATGGCCCAGGAGGAAGTCGCGCGGACCACGAAACTCGAGATCGTTCCCCTTATCGCTTCGGAAAAAGAGCTGACCGACGCGCTCGCTCGATGCCAGACCAAACAGGACGCGGAAAATCCCGGCTTGGCCATGGAAAACATCATGAAGGTGCCCGACGCCGACATCGAGTTTTCCAGCGAGCCGCAGAAGCAGGAAGAGAACATCGACAAAACGCTGGAGTCAGCGGAAGAGGCGCCGGTCATCCGAATGGTAAACATGATGCTGGTCGAGGCCCTCCGGACAAACGCCAGCGACATCCATTTCGAGGCGATGGAGAAAAGCTCACGGCTGCGCTACCGTATCGACGGCGCGCTGGTCGAACGGCCGAGTCCGCCCCGCTCGCTGCACAACGCCATTGTTTCGCGCATCAAGATCATGGCCGACCTCGACATCGCGGAACGGCGCAATCCACAGGACGGGCGTTTTAAGGTCAAGGCCCTCAAGAAAGAGGTGGACATCCGCGTCAGCATCCTCCCGACCATCCATGGCGAGAAGGTCGTCATGCGCACACTCGATAAAAGCAACCTTGCGCCAAGTCTGGCAGCCTTGGGACTGGACGATTTCGCCTATAAAGCGATGAAGTACGCCATCGAGCAGCCGCACGGCATCATTCTGGTGACGGGGCCTACGGGTTCAGGGAAAACCACGACGCTCTATTCCTGCCTTCAAGATTTGAACACCCCCGATGTCAACATCGTCACGGCCGAAGACCCCGTCGAATATCAGCTCGCAGGCGTGAACCAGGTCCACGTCAACCAGCAGGTCGGCTTGACCTTCTCCTCCGTGTTGCGCTCCGTGTTGCGCCAAGACCCCGACATCGTGCTCGTGGGCGAAATTCGCGACGGTGAAACGGCCGACATCGCGGTCAAGGCGGCCCTGACGGGCCACTTGGTATTGAGCACGCTCCACACCAACGATGCTTCCGGCGTGATCGCCCGCCTCATCGACATGGGCGTGCCCCCCTTCTTGATTGCCTCCTCTCTGATTCTGGCACAGGCGCAACGCCTCTTCCGCAAGCTTTGCGCCTCCTGCAAAAAGCCGTGCGAGCCCAGCCCCGACATCCTGACCGCCAACCACATCGATCCCGCTCTCTTCGAAGGAACGACGATCTACGAGCCGGGGGGATGCACCAAGTGCAACGGAATCGGGTACAAAGGCCGTGGGGCCATCATGGAGGTTTTGCCCATATCCGACGCCATTCGCGCCGCAATCGTCAAAGGCGCGCCCTCCTCGACCATCCGAGACTTGGCCGTAAAGGAAGGCATGGTCACGCTCAAGGAGGCGGGCATGTTCAAGGTGAAAACCGGCGTCACGTCGCTTCACGCCGCACTGGAAGTGACGGGGGGCGAATAGCCGAGGAGAAACCGCGTCCATGTCCGAAGCATCTCCCAGACACAGTCAAGCCCGCATTAGCGGCATCGGCCAAATCAAGAAGCGCGAGTTGATTCCGTTCACCCGCCAGATCGCCAGCATGCTGAACGCGGGAATGTCCATTCTTTCGTCGCTCTCGACGCTGGAAGATCAATGTTCCCATCCCGGATTCAAGTTGGTCATCCGGTCGTTGCGCGAGACCGTCGAAGGCGGCTCCCCTTTTTCCGACGGACTTCGCCATTTTCCGAAGATCTTCGACGACATGTACGTCAACATGGTCGCCGCAGGCGAAAAAAGCGGCCAGTTCGCCGCCGTCCTCAAGCGGTTGGCCTTCATGATGGACTCGTCCGCCCGGCTCGTCCGAAAAGTCAAGTCGGCGCTTACCTACCCGATCGTCATCCTCTCGCTGGCCCTGATTATCGCCGCCGGGTTGATCACGTTCGTCGTGCCCATCTTTCAAGACATGTTCAGCGGATTCGGTGCGCAACTTCCGGGTCCCACCCAGTTGCTGGTGAACCTCAGCGAATTCGTGCGCCACCATTGGCTCATCATCATGATCGTCATCGCGGGCTGTGTCGTGGGCTACAAGAAATGGACCGCAACGCCAAGCGGACGCCTCAAAGTCGACCAGTTCACGCTCCGGCTCCCCGTGTTTGGACCGTTGACCCAGAAAGTGGCCGTTTCGCGGTTCTGTCGTCTCTTTGCGCAGATGCTCACCAGCGGCGTGCCCATTCTGGACGCCATGCAGGTCGTCGCCCGCTCGATGGGCAACCTCGTCATCGAACAGTCCATCCTGTCCGCCCGGTCGGGGGTGGAGCAGGGCAATACGCTGAGTTCGTCACTGGAAGGCAAACACAGCCTTCCCGTCCTGATGGTCCGCATGATCGCGGCCGGCGAAAAAAGCGGCCGAATCGACGAGATGCTCGAAAGCGTCGCCGAGACCTACGACGACGAGGTCGAAACCACGTTGGCCACGCTAACGTCTCTGATGGAACCCTTCCTCATGGTTTTCCTCGGCGTCGTGATCGGCGGCATCGTGGCGGCGATGTTCCTTCCGATTTTCAAACTCGGCACAGTCGTCAGCGGACATTGACCGGGGCGCCTGTCAGTTCTGTTGAGGTCGTTGATTCGCAATCGTAATCCTGCTCGCAATCATAATCTTGATTGAGGTGCGCACGCGCTATGACACGGTCACCATGAACGATGAACGAGCTGTTTGACCATGAGAAGTTGACCGTTTATCAGGATGCGATCCGTTTTGCGGTGTGGGCGGGTGAACGCTTGGCGGGTATTGTCTCGATGCCGGTGGGCTTGATACGCAGCACGTCCGCTGATCGTGTTCATGGGGAACGGGCCGAATATGAGACCGACAACCGGCGGTTAGCGGATTAGTGCCTTACGAACCAACAAGCACACTAAAAAACAAGTTGTATGAGAATAGATCGTCTGCCCACGAATGCACGCGAATCAACGCGAATTAAATCAAAGTTCTTTATTCGTGTT
>Ga0172375_10003385_pt1 | contig 24202 bp, 20 predicted proteins | sample LakKiv1m_FD_114537 | JGI IMG/M metagenome (GOLD analysis project Ga0172375, IMG submission 114537) | Freshwater microbial communities from Kabuno Bay, South-Kivu, Congo - kab_092012_11.1m | ecosystem: Environmental > Aquatic > Freshwater > Lake | place: Democratic Republic of the Congo... | reverse complement strand
TGTGTTTTTCGCCAGGGTTTTCCATCGCCACTATCGGCAACAGCATCTCGCGGCGTACTTCCTGCGAAATGACCGAATTGAAGCGCGTATACATTACCCATACTTCATCGACGACGCCGGTAAGGTAGTCGTGGATAAGACGGCTGGCGACAGGCTGTATGGCTTCGATTCCGCTTTCTTTGAAAATGTCCGGGAAGGTGTGGCGGATATCGGCCTTTCTGCGCTTGAAGTATTCGAAACCCTTACGGCCTATGGTCGAAAGTTTGAATTCTCCGACCCTGCCGACGTTATCGCGCATAAAACTTTCGACGTTGCGGGCCACACCCGAATTGAGCGCGCCGCACATGCCTCTGTCGCTGGTTATTACAAGTATTCCGACATTTTTGACCGTCTCATGCGGAACCATCAACGGATGCAGGTAATCGTCGAGCGTTTCGGAAAGGCCGTGAATGAGGCTGTTAACCTGTATGGCGTATGGGCGGGTCGCCAGAATTGCAGCCTGGGCGCGGCGCAGTTTCGAGGCGGCCACCATTTTCATGGCATAGGTGATCTTGCGCGTACTCTTTACGCTGTCGATCCTCTTGCGCATCTGTTTGAGGTTTGGCATTTCTTATACCTCGCGCGTTACTCGCGCCATGCCGGCATCAGCTCGGCTGGAACACACCCTTGAACTCTGCCAGCAACTTCTTGAGCTTTGTTTCAATATCAGCATCCAGTACGGCCCGGTCCTTCAGATCCTTCATAAGATCCGAATAGTGATCGGCAGCATACTGATAAAGCTCTACCTCGTAACGACCAACGTCCTTAAGTTCGTAGTCGTTGAGGAAGTCGAAGGTGGCGGCGTAAATTATGAGGATCTGCTTTTCGACTTCAAGCGGCTGATACTGTCCCTGCTTGAGTATTTCCGCCAGACGCGCGCCCTTGTGAAGCTGCTTCTGGGTTTCTTTATCGAGATCCGAACCGAACTGCGAGAAGGCTTCCAGTTCGCGGTACTGCGCCAGAGTAAGGCGCAGCATACCGGCGATTTTCTTCATGGCCTTTATCTGAGCATTGCCGCCGACGCGTGAAACCGAGAGACCGGCGTTAATGGCCGGACGCACGCCTGAATAGAACAGGTCGGTTTCCAGGAAGATCTGGCCGTCGGTGATGGAAATGACGTTGGTCGGAATGTAGGCCGAAATGTCGCCTGCCTGCGTTTCGATGATGGGCAGTGCCGTCAGAGAACCGCCGCCGAGCTCTGCGCTCATTTTCGCGGCGCGTTCAAGCAGACGCGAATGCAGGTAGAAAACGTCACCGGGGAAAGCTTCGCGTCCAGGCGGACGGCGCAGCAGCAGCGACATCTGGCGATAAGCCACGGCCTGCTTGGAAAGATCATCGTAAATGACCAGAACATGCATGCCGTTGTCGCGGAACCATTCGCCCATTGCAACGCCTGCGTATGGGGCGATGAATTGCAGCGGGGCGACTTCGGATGCGGTGGAAGCTACAACGCAGGTGTATTCCATGGCGTTGTTGCGCTTAAGCGTATCGACCACCTGCGCCACGGTTGACTGCTTCTGGCCGATGGCCACATAAATGCAGTACACCGGCTTGTCGCCGCCGTGCGTCTTGCGCTGGTTGATGATGGTGTCGACAGCGATGGCCGTTTTACCGGTCTGGCGGTCGCCGATTATCAGCTCGCGCTGTCCGCGACCGATAGGAATCATGGCGTCGATAGCCTTGATGCCGGTCTGCAGCGGCTCTTTTACGGGCTGACGGGCAACGATGCCGGGCGCCTTGGTTTCAATGAAGCGCATTTCGGTGGAGGCTATCGGACCTGCGCCGTCGATGGGCTGACCCAGCGAGTTGACCACGCGGCCCAATATACCCTTGCCGACCGGTACGCTTACGATGCGCCCGGTGCGCTTGACCATGTCGCCTTCCTTGATTTCGCTGGTTTCGCCGAACAGGGCGACACCGACCGACTCTTCTTCGAGGTTCAGCACCATGCCGAAGAGCTGATGCGGAAACTCGACCAGTTCGCCGGTCATGGCGTTGTCGAGGCCGTAAACACGGGCGATACCGTCGCCGACCGACAGCACCGTACCAGTTTCGGAGACATCGACTTTTTTGTCGAAGCCGGCTATCTGCTGCTTAATAATCTGACTAATTTCATCTGCACGGATCTGCACGACTAAACCTCCTTGGCGAGGAGCTCTTCCATCCGACGCAACTGAGCGCGGACGCTACCGTCATATACCAGAGAACCCAGCCTGGCGACCACGCCGCCCAGTATGCCGGGATCTACTTCTGTTTCAAGCATCAGCTTTCTGCCGCTGATGTTTTCGAGCTTGCTCTTAAGCTGTGTCTTCTGCGCTTCCGTCAGCGGTATGGCTGAAGTTATTGAGGCTCTGAATGCTCCGTCTTTCTCTTCAATCACGCGCGACAGCGTTTCGGTGATGTCTTCAAGAGCGCCCATGCGGTCGTTATCCAGAACAAGCAAGAGCACCGATTTTGAGAACTTTGAAATCTGCATTTTATCGATGACCTTGATAACTACTTCAATACGCTCACGGTTGAAAGTCGGGTTGTCAAGCAGATGACGCAAGTCGTCGCATTCTTTTATCTGACGGACAAAACTGCGCAACTCTTCCACTGCTTTTACTGCCGTTTCGAGCGAATCTGCCGCCTCAAGAAAGGCGCGTGCGTATCTTTTTGCCAGTACGCTGTTCTTCACGGCCTACCTCAACATTTCCATATATTCACCGACCAGCTTTTCACGATCTGCATCGGTAAGTTTTTCAGCAAGAATCTTTTCGGCGACTTTTACGACTTCGTGGGCCGTATCGCGGCGCAGATCTGCGCGCGCCTTGCGCAATTCGCTGTCGATGATTTTAAGCGCGTCTTCTTTGATCTTCTCGGCTTGCAGTCTGGCCTGTTCTATTATCAGCAGCCGCTCGGATTCTCCTTCGGCTTTATATTTTTCCATATCCGCTTTCCACTGGAGTTCGAGTTCCTCCATGCGGAGTGCGCTTTCCTGGATACGCTTCCTGGCATCTGCACGGGCTGTTTCACGACGTTCGACAGCTTCTTTTACCGAGTCGCTGCGCTCTGCAAAGAATTTAACAACCGGCTCTTTAAGAAGATAATATAGCAGTGCAATGAAAATGAGAAAGTTCGTGATGGATGCAATAAGATAGAGCCAGTTAATATGATGACCGCCTTCTTCCCCACCGCCATGACCCGAGGCTGCATAAAGCAGAGACGGAAGAAGAGTAGAAAGCAGCAGCGCCGAAAGAAGCTTGACTTTGCGTGTCATTGCAGTTTCCTCCCGGCGATTATGGATGCGGCTTCGGAAGCCAACTGGGCGACCTGAGCCAGAATCTCTTTTCTGGTGTTGTCGATACTCAGGTGAATCTGCTCGCGACGCTGTTGAGAATCGTTCGAAGCTTCGTGCCTGGCCTGATCTATAAGTCGATGTTCTTCTGCGCGGGCTTCCGAACGCAGGCGGTTTAATAGACTGGTTCCTTCACCACGCAGCTTCTGCAATCTGTCGCGGTAATTCTTTTCTTTCTCTTCGGCTTCGTCTTCAATCGGGTCCCGCTTCAGCGCTTCGTCCATTTCATCATGTCTCTTCGCCAGAACTTTGACCATAGGCGAGAAGAGATACACGTTGATGATGATTATCAGCGCAAGGAAAAGCACCAGTTGAATGATAACCGAGGGATTCAGGTTAAGTAGATCTATACCTGGCATTGGTTAAACTTTTCTTTTTACAGACACACCAACTGGATAAAAGACACTTCGTATGTTTGAGACAGATATCACAGCATTCAATCGATTGTCAAGCACTGTCCAATGAATATTTTCATGTCCGCAAAAGACCAGTAATAACAGTGTCTTACTGGGGTGCGGAATGGTGAACCGCTGTTCATAAATTAACAAAAGAATGAATATTCATTCACTTTGCAGAAAAGCAGAACAGGGAACGGCGCATATGCTTCATATTTTATCCTCTGCATGGATGATTTAATGTTGTAAGGCTTGCCACGGAGCGAGGAATCCGTGAAACGTCATGGACGAAAATCAGATTTTTATTTCATCTGCATATTACAAAGGAATGTTTATTGCAAAATAAAAAATTGTGTAGTATTTCTTAAGCAAGGTACCTTCATTTTGCCTTAACAAAGGCATCTTGAATAAAACCCGCCTCTCAATGTTCGTCGGGAGTACTTATGGCAAGAACAGGAGTTGGCGGTCTAGCGGTTGAATCAGGAATCTGTTGTCTTGTTGCGGCAGTCCTGATTGTTCTGTTAATCAGTCCTGATGCCGCCGCTGAATCGCCTTTGCCATGGAGAGTGGGGGATAAGCTTACCGATGGCTGGTCAGTAAGCGCCGAAGTACGCCATTCCGAATATATCCTTCTTAAAATGGAAAATGCAGGCCGGCAAGTTGAAATAGAGATTGTTTTTAATGAGGCCGGTCCTGGCGAATGGGCAACCAGACATTATCGAGTGCAGCCTGCTAAAGGATCAAATCCTCCTGAATCACTCCTCATATCTGTTATGAATACTCTCCGTCAATTCGAAGAACAGAATGAAGACAAGCCATTTGTCTCCAGAGTTTCAGGCAAAACAGAAAAAAAGCCAAAAACCACAGTATCTGCATTTGACAATATGGATCAGATTTCAGTTGATATCAGCGCCAACCCGGTGAAGGGGACGCAAACCATCTTTATTTTCCAAATAATATTCTTCCCACTTGTAGCTCTGTTTATTGCTTCTTTGATAATCAAAATAATTTTTTATGTAAGAAAAAAGAAGGGCGGCCCTGCTTCAACATCATTGGAAAAAACCGCAACACTTGCTCTGTTCTGGCTGATCCAGATCCTTCCAGTCGTCCTGATTGGTTTCCTTTCATTCGACATTTATGAAAGCGTACGTATAACCAACAGCATAGACAAAGCTGGAGTCCTTGAAGATCTGCGCAAGACACTTGCATTAGAAAAAGGACTGTCATTTTCTCTTACGCAGAAAGATGGACAGTTAGGTTACTACCGGTTCGGATGGACGCCTTTAAAAGATGACAGTGCAATATGTACCGTGCCCAACGATTTTGTTCCTGTAGAAAGAAATCCGGAAGAACGGGCCATATACATTTTCGGTGGTTCTCCCGTTCTTTTGCCCGATCCCCAAAATTCGATGGTCGATTTCGTGGCGCGCGAGCTTTCAGAGCGTACCGGAGAGAAAGTTCGTTCATACAATTTCGGTATGTGTGGCATAACCTGTACTTCAGTGGCTCGCAGAGCGATTGAAGCCCTGAAAGTACCGCCTGACCTGCTTATTATTTACAACGGAGTCAATGATTATTCATACTCCGACAACTTTGTGGCCAGAAATTATTTCATTGCACGCGAAGGTACTGTTTTTGAAAGTCTTCTGTATTTGTTTTTCTATATCCGCTTTTACTGGATAAACGAATTTCCCGGGTCTGTTGAATACAAATATGCATATCCCTTCTACAAACAGTATTTCGTCGAGCCGGTGTTGAATCGCATCCTGCGCGATACCAATATGCTGAAGGTGGATGAGAGTCTCTTCCTTGCAGGTGAAAATGTAATGTTTGAACATTATCTGAGCAAGATGAGCACGATCATCACTGCCGCCGGAGAGGCCGGTGTACCGGTTCTTATTATCCCCGCTACCGGTAATTTTCTCGAAAGACCATTTGGTGTAGATAACGACGCCCTGAATCATTATCTCAAGGGCTTGAGCAGCAGAGATTACAACGAGAGTGCCTATCATATGTTATGGGCTCGCGAGGGCAGTTATTTCAATAAGCTCATCCGGGCCAAACATCAGATATACGATGAGCTGTACAATCTTGATTATCCAAACCTTTATGTTTTCGATCTCGAATACGAACTGTTGCAGGCCAGATTCCCATTCGATTTCACGTCATATATGGATCAGGCTCACATGCATACAAAAACGCATGAATACATATCCACTTTTATCGCCAGTTATATTCTTGAAAACGATCTTTGCTGCAGTATGTGAGATTCCTCACTCGACCAGCAGGCGCTTGAATTCTGCCTCACCGTACATCTCGATATAGTGCTTCCAGACGCCGCCGCATACGGGTTGCCAGGGGCATGAGTGACATTCGCTTACGAACTGCTTCAGTTCATCCATACGCAACTGCTGCCATACAAAACGCTGTTTGCCTTCGGTGTCGGCTATGCCTCCGGGGTTGTTGCCGAAGGTGGAAACATGTGTGCGCCGGTCTCTGTATTCACCGATATACAGCATGCGCAGTCGCTTGTCGGCGAAGAAATCCGACGGGTAAACGCAGTAGGGAATTTCACCCAGGCTCATATGAATTTTGAATTCGTCCTCATTGCGCCGGATGGTTTCCATTATTTTCGGCATGACCTCAGCATAGGTCGGAACAATGTCCGGGTTGTGCAGCGAGCGACCTTCAGGTCTGATGAAATTAAAACGTATATCGTCGATACCGAGTTGTTTGTAAAATGCAACGTAGCGATCCATAGTCGCGAAGTTGCGCCTGTTGAGGACTGAATTAATGCTGATTCTTACCGCCGGGTGTACTTTTTTTATGTGCGTTATATTACGAATGGCGGTCAGTTTGCTTTTCAGCGCGCCCTTGCGCCCGGTGAGGAAGTCTTCAACTGCCGGGCTTTCGGAATGAATCGAAATGCAGAAGCGGTTCAATCCGCGCTCTACCATGTCGCGCGTGAACTCCCACTCGTCGAAGCGGTAGCCGTTGGTGTTGATGGTGATGTCGTCATAGCCCAGTTCACGGGCGCGATCCAGTGTTTCACCCAGCCAGGGATAAATGCTGGGTTCTCCTCCTAAAAGTCCAAGCGATTTTACATTCAGCTCGCGAGCATAATATTCTAGCTCTGCAAAGAGTTTCTCGCGGTCAACCCATTTACGCTGCTCCGTTGTGGAATCGCCCTGTACGCAGAAAATGCATTTATGCATACAAGCGTGACCAAGATTGATATCAACCCGCTGGCCGATTTTTTCTGAAATCGATTTTGGAGCATCAATATTGATAGTGGCGTTTTCTGCCATCATTCTTCCTTCATGCGACTGTCTGTTAAAACAGAAGCGTCGTTTATGTTTTCTCCGGTCAGCGGTTTGAATTCATCGAAACCGCGCCTCTTTGCATATTCAACCGGCACGCCGTCGCATACTGCAACACGGCTGCAGCCTAAGCATGCGTTGTTTTTAAGCTTGCCGTGCCCGGCGCTTATAAGCAGGCGTTCGCTGGGTTTTTCGACTTCACGACGCAGACTGTCGCCTGTCCAGTAGAGCTCATCACAATATTTTTCGAAGCCCTGCATAAAACACAGCGGCACACCAGCTAAAGTAAAGACGGCTCGACGCTCGTTGAAAATTCGCATGGCCTCATGCAGCGGGGCTTTTGCCTCGGCATAGCGCGGGACAATTTCGTCCATGCGTTCAAGCGCTCCGCCTGCAGGCCGGACATACGCCCAGGCGATGCGCAGCGGTTCAAGCGCCAGTTGATGAAGCGCCATTTCTTTCAGATATGGCAGATTCAGACGGTTTATTACTGCTGTCAGCCTGAACGGGAAGTTCAGCTTTTTCAGTTCGGAGATGCCGGACAGCAGTTGTTCGAAGGCTCCGGCGCTGCCTGTAATCGCGTCGTGCAGATCCGCTGTATGACCGTGCAGTGAAAGACACAAGTGCGTCAGTCCGGCTTTTACCAGCGCTTCGGCATATTGAGGACGGGACAGCATACGGCCATTGCTGGTAAGGAATACGGTACGGAAACCCAGGTCGTGCCGGGCGTATTTCACCAGCTTCAGAAAATCCGGGCGGATAGTCGGCTCTCCGCCTAAAAATGTTACATGCTCGGCGCCGCGTCTGCGCTGCTCGGCCAGGGCCGTCATTACATATTCGGTTGTCAGCAGTTCGCGAGCCTGACGGGTCTTATCGGCGCTGCGGTTGGGTAGTTCAGTACAGAACATACAGCGGTTGTTGCATGGATATCCCAGATTGATTTCCATCCTCAGGGCATGTGGTTGCGCTTTGATCCAGCTTTCGCCGGGTTCCTGGGCGCAGGCAGCAGGCTGTGACTCTTTCGTTCTCATTCCTGCATGATAAGGTTCAGCGGCCTGTCGGTCAAGGAGCAAGCGCTTTGCATGCAATAAAAAGGGAGCCGTACTGGCTCCCTTTGCAAGCGCGAAAATGCTTCTCAGACTTTATCCAATGCGGTCTTAACCAGCTTGTTGACCGTGGACGGGTCAGCCTTGCCGCCAGAATTTTTCATAACCTGCCCTACAAAGAAGCCGATCAGATTGGGGTTCTTTCTATATTTTTCCACCTGTGCCGGATTAGCTGCTATAACATCAGCCACTATTTTATCTATGGCCGATACGTCCGCCAGCAACTGATATTCAGGTTTTGACGCCACTATTTTATCGGCATCGTCGCCCGAAGCCAGCATGTCGAGCAGCACTGATTTGGCGATTTTGCCTGAGATGCGCCCATCGTCGATCATGGCTATTAATACGGCCAGTTGCGCCGGACGGATGCGGCAATCGGACAACCCGTTTGCCGTATCTTTCATTTCGCGCATGATTTCCACCATGATCCAGTTGGCTGCTTTTTTGGGATTGGCCCCGGCAGCCACGCATTCTTCGAAATACAACGCGGTTTCCTTTTCGGCTGTCAGCACTCCGGCGTCGTAAGCGGTCAGACCGAAATCTGCCATATAGCGGCGGCGTTTGGTGTCTCCCAACTCCGGCATGGTGGTTCGCACCCGGTCAAACCATTCATCATCGATGACAAGCGGAGTCAGATCCGGATCTGGAAAATAGCGATAATCATCGGATTCCTCTTTTATGCGCATGGTGTAAGTCCTGCCGTTGGCCTGGTCCCAGTTGCGTGTTTCCTGAATTATCCGTCCACCGGCTTCGACAACTTCGGTCTGGCGAACAATTTCGTATTCAAGCGCATTACGCACGAACTTGAAGGAGTTGATGTTTTTCATTTCGGTACGCGTACCGAATTTCTCCTGCCCGACGGGACGGATTGAGACATTGGCGTCACAGCGCATTGAGCCTTTTTCAAGATCGCCGTCGCAGACTTCGATATAGCGCAGAATCTCGCGCAGTTTGCGCATGTATGCAGCGGCTTCCTCCGGCGAGCGGATGTCCGGCTCGGAGACTATTTCTATCAGAGGAACGCTGGTGCGGTTGTAATCCACCAGCGAAGCATCTTCGCCTTCGACATGAATATTTTTTCCGGCGTCTTCCTCCATGTGGATGCGTGTTATGCCTATGCGCTTGACACCGCCATCAGGTGTCTCTATTTCGACATGACCATGCTCCGCCAGCGGAAATTCGTACTGGCTGATCTGATAGCCTTTGGGCAGGTCGGGGTAGAAGTAATTTTTACGCGCCCAGATGCTTTTCCTGTTGATGGTGCAGTTCATGGCCATAGCGGCCTTCATGGCCAGTTCTACCGAGTTGCGGTTGAGCACCGGCAAAACACCAGGCATGCCCAGGCAGACCGGACAGGTGTTGACATTTGGCTCCGCGCCGAATTCGGACGAGTCGGAACAGAAGAGTTTTGTATTCGTTTTTAATTGAGCATGTACTTCAAGGCCAATAACTGCTTCGTATTGCATCATCACTCCTTGCCGGATTCGTTCGTATCGTTCATGCGCCTGCGCACTTCTTTAAGCTGCAGGCGGTATTTTTCCCGTACCTGCTCCAGAAAAGCAAGCGTTTTCGGATGCAGGTAATCCTCATAAGTCCAGGGCAGACGCACATAGTGCCCGCCGATGAACATCAGCGTCAGATCGACGAATACTCCGCGCCCCAGATAAATTCTGTGGCTGACATTCTTGCCGGTGGCCAGCAGAAAACGTTCCAGATAAAGTTGTCCCGGATCGATATTTATGGGCCGATGTTCCGGCGTACCGCGTGCAGAGCATATTTTCCGTTCCAGTGCATCGGTGAAATGCTTGATGCCTATGAGCGTTTCCGGTTCTACCAGTCGCTCGAATGAGAACATGATCTTTTTCAGTCCGGTTCCCATTTCGGATTCGTAATAGTTGGTGAAGTCGAATTCCAGCGGTGGCATTTCGTCTTCAATGGGGCCGAGGTATTCAACAAGGCTCTTTCTGGCGATTTCCAGCGCTTCTTCGTCGGCGTAGAAGCAGTTTATTACAGCTTTGATCGGCAGATGTTTTTCCTTAAGGTCACTCATTAATGTATTCCATTATCTTCAGTGCTTCTTGATCCCTGACGCGAGCCGCGCCGGGCGAATTCGTCTTCGAGCATTTTGATTATGATATTCTTATTCAGGTTCCATTTTGGCGCAAGCAAAACCTTCTGCGGCGAATCAGCCACTATGCGCTGAATTCTGATACGCCAGGGCAACAGCTCCAGCAGGTCGGCCACCAATGGTATATAATCGCCAATATCGTCGATCAGTTTGAATTCAGCAGTGCGCCACATCTGCTCAAGTTTCGTGTCGGCGTAGACCTGCATGTGGTGTATCTTCAAAGAATCTATTGGTATTGCAGCCAGACGCGTAAAGCTCTGAGCCATCATGGCGGGCGTCTCTCCGGGCAGACCCAGTATCATGTGTACGCCCACAGGCAGACCGCGTATATTCGCCATCGCAAGCGCGCGTTCGAAATCAGCCAGGCTATGTCCGCGATTGATGCGTTGAAGTGTCTGGTCGTGGGTGCTCTGTAAACCGAGTTCCAGCCACAGCGGTTTTGATTGCGCGATTTCCGCCATACGGTCCAGAAGGATTTCATCAATGCAGTCCGGACGGGTGGAGATTATCAGGCCGACCACTTTTTCATTATCTGCGGCCAGTTTGAATTGCTCTGTAAGCCAGCCGGTTTCACCGGCGGTATTGGTTTCGTTCTGGAAATACGCAATGAACCTTTCACAGTCGTAGCGGCGGCCAACCTGCTCAATACCGCGATTCAACTGCGCCGTTATATCTCCGGCGCGCGACTGCTGTTCAGGCATTATTATATGTGGACGACAATAGATACAGCCCGGCGGATGCTGCAGGCGATGAGGGCAGGGGACGCCCAGATCCAGTGAGATCTTAGCCGTACGACCGCCAAAGCGTTTACGCATGAAGGCGTTGAATGAGTTGAAATACTGTCCGTCTGCAGCCTGCATATTTGACAAAGCCATCCTTCGGGGGCATCATTGCTTCGCATTTTTTTGCAAAGGAGGAAGGCATGTCTGGAAAAATATCCCTTATCGCTGCGCTTGGTCTTGCGCTGATAATCTGCGCCTGTACTCCCCGCGGGGAGAATCTTAAAAACTTTGACAACATATTGCAAGCATATCATCGCAGCATTCAATACGGCGAAGTGGATGAGGCCTCGAATCTGGTGGATTCCTCATTACAGATTGAGTTCATAAAGAAGGCCGATCAGATTGCAAAGCTGGGCAACATCGTCGATTTCCGCATCCGTAAGGTAGTCATGAGTAAAGATCAGAAAGAAGCTACGGTTCTGGTCATACGTGAATATTACGACAGCTCGAATATCGTCCGTCAGATCGAGCTTACGCAGAAGTGGAAGAAGAAGAAAAAGGCCGGCTGGACGCTGATGAACGAAGAATATTGATAGACTATCGATAGTATGCATATAAATCAAATCGGCGCGCCGCAGGCGCGCCGATTGTTTTATGCGCTTTAGAAAATATTCTAATACTGGTGCCATCACAGTCTGTCATTCCCGCGAAAGCGGGAATCCAGATTGGTGTTAATTGAATTCTGGACACCCGCTTTCGCGGGTGTGACGATTTCTCAGACTATTGAAATGGACTCTTGGCCGACCGCGATAAAAAATTATCCAATCTGAACCAGATCGAACTTCTCTCCCCAGTGCTCGTTCAGACGGGCGGAAATGAGCGCATGTTCCGGCTTTTTCAGTTCGGGGTCAGAGGCGATCAGCTCGAAGGCAGCTTTTCTGGCGTCTTCCAGTATGTGAGAATCCCGCACCAGATCCGCGATCTGCAATGCAGGAGCCCCGGTCTGGCGCGTACCTAAAAATTCGCCCGGGCCGCGCATGGCCAGGTCTGCTTCCGCAATGCGGAAGCCATTGGAAGTCATCTCCAGAATTGACAGACGCTCCAGAGCTTCGGCAGTGAGATCTTCTCCTGCTACAAGGAAACAATGTCCGGGATGTCTGCCGCGTCCGACGCGTCCACGCAACTGGTGCAACTGCGCCAGTCCGAAACGCTGAGCATCCTCTATTATCATTACTGTAGCATTCTGCACATCCACACCGACTTCAACTACGCTGGTAGTCACCAGCGCATCATATTCTCCAGCGTTGAAACGCTGCATGACCAGCTCTTTTTCTTCGGCCGGCATCTGCCCGTGCAGAAGTCCAATACGATAACCCGGCAGCAGATCCTGCTCCCATTTCAACTTTGAAGCTACGGCGCTTTTCACGATCAGCTTCTCGGATTCCTCGACAAGCGGGTAAACAATATATGCCTGACGGCCTGCCGCCAGTTCGGCACGCAGAGTACGCAGGCATTCTGCCATTCCTTCGGGGCCGCTGACGTGTGTTTTAATAGGCGTGCGTCCTGGCGGAATTTCGTCCAGAATCGACACATCCAGATCGCCGTAAAGCGTCAGAGACATCGAGCGCGGGATAGGTGTAGCCGACATCACCAGACAATGCGGTGTGACGCCTTTCGAGCGCAGGGCGCTGCGCTGTTCCACGCCGAAACGGTGCTGTTCATCTATGATTACGAAGCCCAGCTTTCTGAAATCGACGCCTTTCTGTATAAGTGCGTGCGTACCGATCACAAAATTCACATGCCCGATGGCTATTTCATTAAGAAGCTTGTTTTTCGCCGCACTTTTCAGGCGGCTTAAAAGCAGACCGACATTCACGCCTTCGAAATTGCACAGCCCCGAAACCGTGCGGTAATGCTGCTCAGCCAGAATTTCAGTAGGTGCCATCAGTGCCACCTGATAGCCATTCTCTATGGCCATAAGTGCGCACAGGACGGCTACGACAGTCTTGCCTGAACCGACATCGCCCTGCAACAAACGATTCATTGGTTCGGCTTTCTGCATATCTGTGGCGATTTCGTGCGTCACGCGCCGTTGAGCCTCAGTTAGGCGATGTTCGAAATTGGCGTAAAATCGACGTGCCAGATCCTTATAAGGTTTGAATGCTACGCCGGGCTGCGACGAATGACGGCTGCGGCGCTGTGCCATGGCCAGTTGCATGAAGAAAAATTCGTCGAAGATCAGGCGACGGCGCGCTGGATCGTCAGAGGAGTTCAACTGCGTGGTGTCAGCGTTTTCGTCCGGCATATGAGCGCTTTTTAAGGCTTCCCCCAGAGCGGACAACCTGTACGCGCTGCGTAATGTGTCCGGCAGGTGATCGACGGAAAAGCCCGAATATTCGCCGGCTGCACGCTGAATTATGAAACGCAGTTTCTGTTTGTTTATGCCCTGAATCTCAGGATAGACCGGCTTGATGCGCGAGATGCCGCCCAGTGCGTCCATCTGCGCTTCGTCTTCCTCTTCGGGGCGTGAAACTTCAGGGTGCACTATCTGGAAGCGACCTCTGTAAATTCCAACCTTGCCGGCGAAACAGATGCGGTCGCCGGGCGAGTATTTCTGCGGAATAGCGCGGCCGCCGTAATGGAACCATGAAAGCGTACAGACACCGCTTTCATCCTGCACCAAGACCTCGAAGGGCTTTTTGAAACGCAATGCGGCGGGATTTCCCATGCCGATTATTTCGCCTTCCGAACGCGCAAATGTTCCGGGAATCATGGCGGCGATTTTAACGACATCCGAGCGGTCTTCATAACGGTTCGGCAGCAGATACAGCAGGTCCTCAACCGTTACTATGCCTTTTTCGGCCAGCAATTCGGCCACTTTAGGGCCGACGCCTTTTAAGTATTGCGTAGAGCGCATCAGCGGACGGCGGTCGATTTCCGTTTCGCAGTCCAGCGCCTGCCAGCGACTGATGCCGGAATCCAGAAGATCCAGGGCTTTCAGGATGGCTTTCTGTTTTTGTGGAAGCTGCGCGTTTTCAAAATCAGTAAAAGCCTTCTCTAGACCATCCAGCATGCTGCTCATGGGCTTTGGTGGATCGAGCGTGCGGGCTTTCTGAACCAGTGAGGCAATGCGGTGCTCCAGCCCTTTAATAGTTGGCAGCGAGCGGAATCCGTCGCGTGCAGCAGACAGCAGCGACTGCCGCATATCGCTGGCCAGACTCGAAAGGCTGGTTTTATGATCGACCGCATTCATCGCAAAAACGTCACCTCCGGTTAAAAGTGAAAGCCGGGTCGTTACTCCCGGCTTTCAGAATCATTACAGAATTCAGCACGGGTTATTTGAACAGAACTCTTACAACTTCCATGCGGCGCGGGCCTTTGGAAGTGCGCACTACAAATTCATCACCCTCGGATTTGCCCAGCATGGCGCGGGCCATGGCCGAATCCACCGATAACAGACCGTTCTCATAGTCGGACTCGTCGGCTCCTACTATCTGGTACGACTCTTCCTTTTCGGTCTCAACGTCAAAAATACTGACCGTTGCGCCGAAAACCACACGGTCGCCACCGAGCCTGGATGGATCTATTACTTCCGACTGGGACAGCTTGCCTTCCAGATCACGGATCTGGGTTTCGATTATTCCCTGCTGATCTTTGGCGTACTGGTATTCAGCATTTTCCGAAAGATCGCCGTGAGCGCGGGCGATTTCTATTTCCTTAACGATGGCGGGGCGATCTATTTCTTTCAGATGTTTCAGTTTTTCCTGTAACATCTGTTTGCCCCTCAATGTCATGGGAACTCGCTGCTGCATTTAAATTTTCTCCATCAGTAATTTTGCAAAAGGTTTGTTTCTATCCTGCATGTTCTTTGCGTAAACCTGCATGTCCTTTTTCAGTTCAGACAGGCGCTCTACCATTTCATACATCAGTAGTATACCCGAATACAAGTCATCCAGATGCAGTTGTTCTGCCGCAATGCGGTCAGGCTTGTCTGGTAAGGGGTTTTCCATATTATGATAATTCACCAGCGGATAAGAAATCCCTCCAGCCATATAGCCATGATTAACAAAGGGCGTGGCTTCGCACATGCCGCCATCCATTATACGGCGCTGATATTTGAATGACGGGTTCTTCTTTTTAAGATTTTCCGCGCAGGCATCCATGAAATAAATGATTTCCGGCGTGAAGACACTCAGGCGGTCGCCCAGTCGGATGACCGGCCCGGCACCCTGTTTTATTTCACCGACGGCATTGGATGTTTCGACGCTGATAAGCGGCATGTTCTTCGGCATTTTACCTGTCGAGAGCATGGCAAGTGCACCACAGAAACCGGTTTCCTCAGCACGGGTGAAAATCAGCCGCACTTCGCGTTTAAGAGGCGATTCCAGCAACATGCGGCCAAGCACCACCAGTGTTGAGCAGCCGCCCAGATCGTCGGCGACACGCACTCGGATAAGCTTGCCTTGTCTCTCATATGCCGGAACATTCCACTGCCCGAAATCACCCAGCGATACCCGAGCTTCCATGCGCAGGGCTAGTTCCGCCGCACGACGGCGTTTGTCGCCTTTTATTACACTGGCCGATTTCACCTGTCCGATAACAGGACCGTTGGATGTGTGTACGATTACAGAGGCGCCACTGACGAAACGCTGCATTACACCACCTAAAAACCTGGCGCGTGCACTTCTGCCTGAAACCGATATTATTTCAAAGCCCGGATGATCAGAATGCGCCACAAATGCAATTCCCGGCAGGCTGCCGCGACCGGCAGGTTTGATGGTAGCCGTCAGATTCCCATAGGAATCGCAACTCCATTTAACGCCGTCTTCGCCCAGCTCATGTCTGATAACATCAAGCGCGGCATACTCGTGGAGCGGCGCGGTTGGCGTGCTGATAATGCTTTTTACTATTCGATTGAATTCGTTTCTGTTCATTCGAATTTTCCGGACTTGTTAACGCTTGTTATGCGCATCAGTTATCGAAGGGAATCTTGACTATCAGTTCATTGTCCGGCGTCCAGACCTTCAGGTCGTAACTGCCCTGCAATAAATCGGCGACGCTGGCTTCAAGACGGTAATAACAGGTCTCCGAGCTCTGCAATTCTTCGCGGTGCAGAGCCTCGATTATATGCAGCACATCGTCGTTGGCCGCACCTGATATCTGCATGTCCACTACCCGGTAGCGGTAATCCAGATAATAATCGCTTTCGGGATCGCTGTATGCGTTTATTATCCAGTCGGGATAACACGGATAAGCGGCATTTACATGTACGAAAAAAGGCCTGCCGTGGCGTTGTGTAACATAGAAATGCTCAACGCATTCGTCTTCGTTGCGCTTACAGATCGGGTCCAGCCAGCCATCACGCAGCGTTACACAAGTTCCGACTTCTTCGCTGAAGTCGGTGATGCAGCCGTCCAGACGGCTGAAATTCTGATCCTTAAGATAAGGAACCGGCGTACTGCCTCCGCCGCAGGCGGCGGAGAGCAGCATGGCCGAAAGAACTGTAATTAGAAAAACTGTATACTTCATGTTGTAGTCGAAACCTGCATTCTATCTTTTACATTACCGAAGATTTACGTCTGATTGCATACACAAAGGCAAAAGCCGCCATGAGCAGCAGGCCGAAAGGTGTGCCTGCGCCGTTGCAGCCGCCGCTGGATGAGCCGTCGGATGTTCCGGCGTTACCGTCCGGAGTGCTGTCTTCGTCTCCGCCGCCGACTTCCTGACAGATCTTACCGCAATCGCCTTCAACGCACTCTTCTCCGATGTCGCATTCATCGTCGTTTTCGCATTCGCTTTCAATGCCAATACAGGCTCCCTGTACACATATCTGGCATTCGGAACAGTCGTCCTTGCTTTCACAGGTAGGGGCGCTCTCATCGCCGTCAACTGTTTCGTCGCCGTCAACAGTAGATCCGCCTTCCTCACATTTACCGCCACAGGTAGCTGCTTCGCAATGATAACCTTCATCGCAGTCTTTATCTTCTTCACACTCAGATTCAATCGCTATGCATGAACCATCTTCACATTTTTCGCAGGGGTCACAATCAAGCGCAGTGTTGCACTCTGCCGGTATCGGCTGACAGGAATAGCATGATTCTGCGTCGCAGAAAAGGGTGTCATCGTCGCAATCATCGTCCGTTTCGCATTCGGGTTCGATTGGTTCGCACTCATTTTCTTCGCAGGCAAAGCAGTCTTCACAGTGCTCATCCAGTTCGCAGGTGATGCGACCGGTATAATCAGCCTTAAGCAGATAAAGCGTAGAGCCTAAGCTTATTATGCCACCACCGCCTGAAACTCCCAGTGCCACGTACCAGTCACCGGCTTCCAGATTGCTTTCGTCTTCCTTGTGCAGCGATACGATGAAGCGGTCGAGCTGTTCATAATTGCTTTCGGATTTCTGGGCTACTTCTTCAATTACAGCGTCGTTGCTGACCTGGCCGCCCTCGGCGTACTCGAAGAGTACTGGAGAGTCTTTCTTTCCGAAGAATGTTACAGTAGCTGCACCGCCGCCTATGCCGCTTGAAGCCGCCATGCTGAACTCGAAGAAAAGTTCCTTCTGTCCTTCGGGAACACTCATTTTGATCTGGAAATATCCCGGGGTATATGGCGAAAGCTCATTGCTGGTGGCTGTACCTGCCATGGCAAGAACTTCGCCTTTTTCGAAGGGGCGGGCGCGTGTAGCGCCGATAAGTCCACGCTGGGTGAATTCGTTAATAGCGAAATCGTAGGCTGTGGTTTCTTCTCCCTCGTCGAACCACTCGCCGATCTGTGCGGCTATAGTCTGCGACATAACATCGAAGGTGCATTCTTCCGGAGCTTCGACAATGGCGGAGAGAATTGCAGCATCGATATCCTGATGAAGTTCGTCAGTAACTTTGAATTCTTCACGCACTGCCCAAAGGGCGGCTGACCACGGCAGGCTGTCTTCATGAATCTCACCGATGATATTATCGTTAACGGTATGATCGTTCAGACAACTGCGCATGGGTTCGTTTTCCTGATCCATGAGATAGGGACCGGAATATTCGCCCAATCCGGAGGTGCCGGTGACAGTGGCGGCGAAGAAATCAGCGAAGCCTTCATTCATCGAACCCGGATCGTCGCGCAGTCCATACTGGTCCATCAATGTGGCGCTCATGCTTGTAAGAGTATCGATGACGGCGTGAGTGAATTCGTGATAAATAATGTCTGCGTCATAAGCAAAATCAAACTCGGTGCCCTGTCCGAAAACAATGGCGTCGCCAGGAATGAACTGTTCCATTATGCCACCCTGAGCGGGCGAGAAGAATGCGTTGTCGAAAGCCACCAGCGGTTTGACGCCGGGATTGAAAATGCCGGCCATGTCGGTCAGATCTATTGTCTGGAAATTCACGATGCATTTCAGCTTGTTGCCTGCCGTTACCATACCGAGATCTGTAAACGGTGGTGTTTCGGCATTGATGTACTGCGCCAGATTGACGTAGTAATCGTAAATGCTTTCAACATGATAATACATATGCGCTTCGGGGAATTCGTCTTCGGTTGATCCTTCAACGTCGAACCCGCTGTCTTTCGGGTCTATTGGAGTGAAGAGAAAATCGCCATTCTCATCGGCTTCGGCGAGAGCAACCTGTGAGCAGACCGGCAGTTCAATAAGACCCATCACATTGATGGTTTCGCCGTTATTGGGGCAGCCTGTTACCTGATGGGTGCGGCCAATCAACAGGTCGTTTTCCGCTTCCTGATCGGCAAGTATTTCATTGATCTGGGTTCTTACGAGAACCTGCTCGCCATCGAATCCGGGGTTGTACATCCAGGCGTCAACCTGTTTATCGTACTTGACCATGTTTTCGGATTTGAGGAACTCGCCGCTGTGGGCGTCAACCCAGGCGACACGGCGCTCATTCATCAGACCGACGGGCAGGGCGATTTTATATGCCAGACGGGTTTTATCGCCAGCCTTGCTTATGATCAACTCGGTCATTTTGCGGTCGAGTTTGTCATAGCTGAGCTTCTTTGCTTCGATTCCGTATACGTTTTTCCAGGCGGTTGCAATGGCATTGCGATAGTCCACGCTCGGAACGGTCGAGATGGCGTCCAGCGTTTTGTACTGGTTGTATACTCTCGAAATGTAGCCGTCGCGTTTGACTATAACGCGCATTTCACCGTTTTCCACCGGAACGCCGTTCAAGTGCTGTGTAAAACGCAGTACTTTATTCATGCGGGTTTCGAGTGTCTTAGCTGCTTTAAGCTCAGCAGCGGCATTGTTCATGCCGAAAACAGCCTGATTTTTCTTTATGAACTCGAAAGCTGCTGCTTCAGGTGATGTTTTTGCGTTGATTTTTATTTTAAGGTTATAAAGCATCGCCGGAGCACCGCGGTCGGCATTGAAAAGCATTTCAATTCCGGGATTTTCGGCCAGAAGGCGGTCGGTGGCTTTTTCGATGGCTGTATTGTCGACAGCCCCCGCCGATGTTGCGAACAGTAAAGAAATAATTGCGATTATAAGCAGTGATTTAACCTGTTTCATACAAACCTCCTGATCTTACGCCAGGGTTAAATGTTCAGCGTTGTCGCCGGAATTGGGACAGCGCTTTTTTCATTGTTCGACTTCGATTTCAGATTCCGTATCTTCAGTGCCTTCCGATTCGTAATCGGCATCCCCATCTTCGAAAAGGAAATCGTAGGCATTATCTACGTTTTTCTTGCACTGGAAAAATTCGTCACAGGTGACGCTTTCACCGCAGGTAAAATATTTGCTAACAGACATTTCACCCGTCAGTCTGGTCACATTATCCTCTACGGAGTCGCACAGTTCAAAACAGGAGTCCTTCTGTGGTTGAGTTGTGAACTCACAAGCCGAAGCCACTTCGCAGAACATGACGCAGTCCTGTGTGCTTCTGGAAGTACTGCATGAGGGTAAAACCAGCAGAATAGAGACACATGCCATTAAGACTATTTCTGAATGCTTCATAAGTATTCCTGAATCCTGATAAAACGGAACATCAATCATCCAAGTTTCGCGAAAATGCACCAAAACGCAAGTAGAAAGAGAAACATCCAGCATTTAATCCTGAGTCGTCCCCAGTCTGGTGAAATGTAATTTGTTTTTCTGGCAAGTTATCAAATTTAACTCTGCCTGCACTGAGGAGGCGCTGAAAGCGCCGTCTCGAAGTGTATGGCGGCTTGTTTCCCTCATGCTTCGAGACGAAAATCTGCGATTTTCTCCTCAGCACTTTCGGGAAACAGGCTCTATGTAAAACCAGGGACAACTCAGCATTTAATCCGTGAGCATGCTGCAATCCGCCGCAGGTGTTTTATGCGTCAATTACATGAGTTGACTAATACCTGAGCTAATGATATCTTACTAAACAACGTTTAAAGTCCTTTATGCTATCGTCCATTGTGTTAAGGTTTGTCACTAAGGAGGAAATAATGAAAGTCTCCAGGATCGCTATGTATTTTGTCCTTTTCTGCCTTGTCGCGCTGACTAGTGTCACTATGCCTGCCTGCGGCGGGGAAGACAGTGGCGCGGGTGGAGGTGAAGGTGAAGGTGAAGGTGAGGGGGAAGGCGAGGGTGAAGGCGAGGGTGAAGGCGAGGGCGAGGGTGAAGGCGAGGGCGAAGGTGAGGGCGAAGGTGAGGGAGAGGGCGAGGGTGAAGGTGAAGGCGAAGGTGAAGGCGAGGGCGAAATGCCGGCTGATTGTGAAACCAGAGGAACTACTGTCAATCCAGATGCCACAATCGTTTGTGATGATGTCTGTGATACTTTTACAAGCTGTGAAGTAGCCGCCTGTGACTGCAATCAGGTTTGTGCTTCGCTCGGCTGGGAACTCAAAGCCGATTCTCAGACTGCATGGAACAATTGCATGGTAGCCAAAACGGATGAATGTGAGGATGCCACCGAAAAAGATCAGGTTCCGCATCTGGTTTGCCTCTTAAGCCTGCAGAGTGGGTATGACAGTGTAGATCAGACACGTAAAGATACATGTGATACCATCGCCGCCAAACTCATAGATTGCGAACTGGAAGAAGCATTACAGGCACAGTATAACGCCGTCTGCAAAGCATACGCAGTTGGACTTATCGATGAGCTTTTCACTGAGCTGGATTTCTGCGCCACACAAGCCTGCGGAATGGATTTCACTACTTGTTTCCAGGGCATCTCATGCTCATGCTCGCAGCAAGCTGAATCAGAATAGCGGCGGCAGTTGCCGTCTCACAATAAAAAGGCGCACTTTCCGGTGCGCCTTTTTTTTACATGAAATCAAGATCGATATTCAGAAATACATCCGGGAAATTCAAGCCGGGCCGATGTGAGGCCGTCAACTCCAGTCCCCAGCAGTTGCATTTCGATCTGTAGGCAGCCAGCCAGCGCTGTTCGATGAGTTGCGCTTCTTCGATAGAGACATCGACTGCGTATCCAAGTGTGAATGATTTCGCGAAAGTCCAGGCTATGTTTCCACCTGTCTGATGAAAACGCTCCTCATCTTCGAAATAGCGCTGGTATATCCAGTCACCTAACAAAGGACCGTTTTCAATCAGGAGGTATTCTGCACCCAATGTTATACCCCAGAATGGACCGAGCGCCAGTGACGAACGCGCCGATTGCAAGTGTCCATCATTCCAGCGCAGACCCAGGCGGTTTTTCCATTCCGCCTTCGGAGCGCGCAGTATCAGTTCGGCACGCCCGTCGTCGATGCGTCTTTCCTGTGGATCGTTTGCTGTAGCTTCTACAAATACCCTTTGAATAAGGCTGAACTCGAAGAAACGGTATATCACGCCGTTGAGGTAATCTCCACGCCGCAGTGCCAGTCGGTTTGTCAGGCGCGCCTCTACATGCTGTGGACTGGCGCTTGCGTCTGGATATTCCAGAAGGCGTAGTTGGCGAGAGTCCCATGTTTTCTTTGTGCCGTCGTGCGAATACGGCAGCCAGCGCCAGCCGATGCCGGGAATGATTTCATGCTTCAAAGCGCCGTTATTCAGCCCGAAAACCCGCCAGATGCGCGATTGTAAATCAAGTCCGAGCGCAGCATAACTCTTTTCACCGCTGAAATCGTCTGTCACAAAAAGCTTCTGCCGGTATGACATATATGGCGCCGCTTCGATGGCATCGAGAATCTGAAATGGAAAAGCAATCTCTGGTTCGAAGTCGAACAGTGCCGAAACAGCGGACAAGGGCGGAAGTGAATCGTCATCTGCTGCAGTGTCGGCCTGTCCGATGCTCTGTACAACATCGGCTGAATTGCGCAGACTCAGCATCACATGGCCGTCGGAAAGAAGCATCGCAGGTACATTCAGCGACAGGCGGCTGAGTGTATAGGCCGGGCTGTTACCGTTCAGATCCCATAACCAGCCGTCATTTCGCAGATTGGAGCTTAATGCCTGATGAAAGCTGTTGGAGAAACCCAGTGTCATTTCGTCCAGCGAAAACTCCCACATCTGCGCAGACTCGGCGTAATCCACGCTGCGTTCGCGCCAGTCGCGTCCGAAGTGCTGTGGAACCTGCGTATCCGAAAGCAGTTCGAGCTTTATTTTCTGAACAGTCGCACCTCTTGAATCCCAGACATGACTGCCGCCCAGCGAGAAACGATTGAAATTATTGGCGGATGGCTCTGCCGACCAGTCTGGCAAATAAAAGGCGTCAAATTCTCCAGACACGTTTCCGTAATTGTAGCGTGTTTCTGCGGAAGCCATGAAACCACGCTTGTGCATGATATCCAGGCCGAAAGTGGCGTCGGCGCTGCGTTCGAAGGCCTGGAAATAGTCATCTCCAAGCCTGAAGCCGTTGGCGTCTGTGTAAGACACGCGCGGAGCCAGAAATCCGCTGCGGCGCTGGCTTATGGGGAAAAGTGCTGCCGGTAAAGCAAAGACCGGTGTGTCGCGGATATAGAATTTCGGTTTTTCAGCGACAGCGCTTTCGTTTTCCTGCGCTTTTATGCTGCGGGCTTCTATTCTCCATGATGGCGGCTGTCCCTCTCCGCAATCGCACGAAGTGAATGAGCCGTTCTCGATGCTCCATTTCCCATCGCTGTCGCGTTTGAGATTTCCGGCAGTAAAAACGGCGCGGTTTCGACAACAGTTATCGGCAGTGCATTCGGTTTTATTGTTTTCCTTAAGGCGCAGTTGTGCGTTTTGTGCTTCAAGCATAGCGCTGATCGAATTATAACTTAGCTCGGAAGCCTCGATTTCAATCTGCGGCAAATGCAGGCGTACATCGTCCCAAAGCCTGAATTCTCCGCTTTTCTTTAAATATTCGAAGTGTTCGGCAGAAATACTGAGCTCATCAGATTCAATGCGGACATTGCCCGAAGCGCTGATACTGGAGGCATCGCCGGTTATTTCTATTCTATCGGCAAAAAGTGAAAAATCTTCGATTTCGAGACCGGATTCCGGAATATCGGCGGCGAATGACTGCAGACTGATAAGAAAAAACAGGAGTACAGGAATAAATATTCTGAAAAACTTTAGGTGGCGTCGGGGCATTTACTGGTCATTCTTCCGGAACATTTTCGCATTGCAGCTTTACCGGAACGATTACCGGACCTGAGGCCGTGTCATACTTGAATGTCTGCGAACGACAGCCGTAACGTTTTAACATGCAGGCTCCATGACCTTTTTTTATGAACACCCGCCAGGTTTTTTCGTCGTATGCCTGATTTGTATGCGCCAACTCTTTTCCATCACATATCAGACGGGCGCTGGAAAGTGCAATATCGGCTTTTATCTGTATAGCCGACATGTCACGCGAATACAGCATGACCATGATCATAATGACAATCAGCACAAGCATGACAATGAAGCTCCGTCGCTTTAATCTTCTGTTGTCGGGCGTTCTGACTCTGCTTATGTACTTTCCCGTAAACATGTATCTGCTGTTTCCCAATCTACTCTAATGATGCATCAGCATACTCAAACTGAAGCCTCTCTGCAAAATCAATATTCACCGGCTTGCGTTTGAGTCCGGCATGGCGTTAGAATTCCGCACTGAGGAATCGCTGCTTAACCGACAGGAAACATATGCGTAATTTCTTTCTCGCTGTTGCTCTATTTCTATTGCCGGCTTTAATTGGCTGCAGCCATGCATGGAATCCGGAACTTGGCGAAAAAGATCTGCCGGAGTGGCCGGATATTGATCGGACGGCTTTTCTGCGCCTGAGCCCATGGGCCGTATC
>Ga0172375_10003383_pt1 | contig 24210 bp, 24 predicted proteins | sample LakKiv1m_FD_114537 | JGI IMG/M metagenome (GOLD analysis project Ga0172375, IMG submission 114537) | Freshwater microbial communities from Kabuno Bay, South-Kivu, Congo - kab_092012_11.1m | ecosystem: Environmental > Aquatic > Freshwater > Lake | place: Democratic Republic of the Congo... | reverse complement strand
TTTATCCGATGGTCGGAACTCAAGTTTACTTGAGTCAACATCAAAGGCTTAGCAGAGCCAAATAATCTGTAGTGTGTTTTGTACAGCACACGATTGACTCTATAGGGACTAATCACAAAAGATAGTGATTTATTTGCTGAAAATTTTAACACTCACTGGCTGGGTGTTTTTTCGTTTTGTCTAATTGTAAGTAATTTGGCGATTAGGTTTGGCTATGCTACGATATAATTGTAATAAAAGTGAAAACTTATGGAAATAATTCAAAATGAGGTAAAAATAGAAGATTTAAAAAAGATGGCCGAAGGGATGTTTGGCAATTTAGTCAAAGCGGTAGTGGACATTGAAAAAGGTATTATGGCCATTAATGGTGAACTCCATGCGGATGAAGAAGCCTTGCTTTTGGAAAAAGGATCTGAGCAGAGAAATCTTTGGGGCATCAATATCTATCCGGAAATCAAGGATGAAAACTGGATTGAATTTGATTCGATGATTAATTTGCGGCCTTCCCAGGGAAACCGTAGCCGGAGCGTGGATGATCAAGAGATTCAAAAAAAGATAATTGAGATTGTCAATAAATTAGTGAAAAAATGAACTATCAACATCAACAATTAGCTTCTGGGCGTTGGCAAGAGATGACTTTTTTTGAACAGATGGCCAATGTAGGCAGCGAAGTGGAAAGAACAATCAGCTGGCAGAAAAAGAATAATCCGGAATACAGCCAGAAAGCTTTTGAGCGGGCTTTGGAGCTTTTGGATCTGACAATTGCTGACTCAAATAACAGAAAAAGACTTAAAGAGCTTACTCGTCTTCGTGAATTTTTGGTGGACTATTTTTCTTTTGAAAATTCTTATCGCTCTTCGGAAAAATCATGGCGAAATTATTTTTTTAATTTTACTTTTGGTTCAGCTCTTAATTCCGGGCGGTAAATTATTAAAAAAAGCTGAAAAATTTAAACACTCAGTGGCCATTTTAGTGGCTTAAAATAGGGATATTTTCGCATTTGACAATTATTGCAGATATGCTATAATATAGGAGAAATGAGGTCAGAAGGATGACTGGTCGAACTTCCGAAATTCTGCTCTTATTTTAAAAATATAATAATTCAAGACACGAAAATGACTGAAGAAGTAAAAGACAGAGACTTCGTCGAATATGTTGTCAAACAAATTGTTGCCAACCCAGACGCAGTCAAAGTTGAAAGAAAGATTGATGAAATGGGAGTTCTCATCACTTTGGACGTTGCTCCAGAAGATATGGGAATGGTCATTGGTCGCGAAGGCGCGACTGCCAAAGCTCTTAGAACTCTTTTAAGAGTGATCGGAGCGAAAAACAATGCTCGTGTTAATCTTAAGATTAACGAACCAGCTGGATCGGAAAGACGACCACAAGCTCAAAAAAGCATTGATGATGTTGTAAACGGCATCTAACTTTGAAAATGTAGCATTTTATTCTTTCGTTTTGGCGAAAGAAAGCTATCAAAAAAGGCCGCACTTTGGCCTTTTTTGTTTCTTCTGAATATGTTAAAATTAAAAAAGAATGAAGTTTGATGTTATCACAATTTTTCCGGAAATTTTCAACTCATATTTTAATGAGTCAATTTTGAAGCGAGCACAAAAAAATGATTTAATTAAAATTCAAATTCATAATTTGCGAGATTTTACCGATGACGAAAGAAAAACAGTGGATGATACACCCTATGGTGGTGGTGCGGGGATGATACTTAAGATTGAGCCCATCTATCGATGTCTTCAATCTTTAAAGTCTAAAGTTGAAAGTCTAAAGTCTAAAAGTAGGACAATTCTTTTTTCCGCTAAAGGAAAAAAATTTACTCAAGAAGGTGCAAGAAGACTTTCTCAATATGAAAATTTAATTTTACTTTGTGGCAGATATGAAGGCGTGGACGAAAGGGTAAAAGAAAATTTGGTGGACGAAGAAATTTCGATTGGTGATTATGTTTTAACGGGTGGAGAAATCCCAGCGATGATTTTGGTGGATTCAATTTCCAGACTTATCCCTGGCGTGCTTGGCAATCCAGATTCACTAGCAGAAGAAAGTTTTAATTTGAAACTAGAAGCTAAAAGCCAAAAGCTAGAAGCTGGTGTTGAGTATCCGCAATATACTAAACCAGAAGAATTTGCGGGTTGGAAGGTACCAGAAGTTTTGCTTTCTGGTAATCATGGAAAAATCAAAGAGTGGAGAAATAATAAAAAAATTTCTAATTAAGAATTCCTAATTAAATTCCAATTAAAAAATGACCAATTTTAAAAATTAAAACATTAGACATTAGTTATTGATTAGAAATTACCTGCCTACCGGCAGGCAGGAAAATTAGAAATTAGAAATTTTAAATATTGTATGGCAAAATTTTCTAAAATTGATCGCATATTGCTTTTCACGGTTCTTATATTAGTAGTATTTGGACTGATAATGATTTCCTCAGCTGGCGTGGCTTATTCCAAAATTCGTTTTGACGATGCTTATTATTTTTTTAAGAAACAATTACTGGGTGTGGGCATTGGTTTGGTAGCTCTTTTTATTTTTCAAAAAATCGATTATCGATTTTGGCGAAAAATTTCCTTGCCCTTTTTCTTAGTGAGTATTTTGTGTTTGATTTTGATTTTTTTTGGCGATATGGGTTCTAAAATTTATGGCGCCAGTCGTTGGTTGAAATTGGGACCATTTTCTTTTCAGCCTTCAGAAATGTTGAAGTTAAGTTTAATAATCTATCTGGCGGCGTGGCTGGAAAGTCGACGAGAAAAAATTCGAGAATTTTCCGAAGGCCTAATTCCTTTTTTAGCGATTATTATTTTTATCGGTTTTCTTTTGATGAAGCAACCAGATATGGGAACTTTAGGTATTTTGACTTTAGTAGCAGTTTCTATTTTTTTTGCTTCTGGTTCAAAAATGGAACATATTTTTTTAATGATTGGATTGGGACTAGTGGCTTTCTTTTCTCTGGTTTTTTCTTCCCCATATCGTCGCGATCGCTTGGCTGTTTTTAATAATCTCGGGGAAGATTTACAAGGCGTCGGTTATCATGTTAATCAAGCGCTGATTGCGATTGGTTCAGGTGGAATTTTTGGAGTGGGTTTGGGAAAAAGCCTTCAGAAATTCAATTATTTGCCCGAACCAGTAGGTGATTCAATCTTTGCTATAATAGGAGAGGAGCTAGGGCTTCTTGGTGCGACGCTTCTCATTGTCCTTTTTTTGATTTTTGCTTATCGTGGTTTTCGGGTGGCACTTAGTGCCCCAGATGTTTTTGGAAGACTTTTGGCAACGGGAATTGTTTCTTGGATTATTTTTCAAGCGATTATCAACATCGCGGCGATTGTTGGAACGATTCCTTTGACTGGTGTGCCGCTACCATTTATCAGCTATGGTGGAACCTCAATGGTTTTTCTTTTGTCGGGAGTTGGGATATTATTAAATGTATCGAAACATAATTAATTAGTAATAAGCAACAAGCAACAAGCGACAAGTCGGAAATAAAAAATAACTTGTCTCTGGTCGCTTGTCTCATGTCTCAAATTATATGAAAATTGTTTTAACAGGTGGGGGAACTGGCGGACATATTGTTCCGCTCATCGCGGTCGCCAGAAAAATTAAGGAAAAAGTTCCGGAGGTAAACTTTCTTTTTCTGGGTCCCAATGGCAGTCTAGAAAAAAAACTTTTTGATCAAGAGGGTATTTCGCAAAAAAATGTGCTTTCTGGAAAAATGCGTCGCTATTTTTCGCCAATGAATCTGGTGGATTTTTTTAAGATTCCAGTTGGTGTCATTCAGTGTCTCTGGATGCTTTTAAAAGAAATGCCTGATGCAATTTTTTCCAAAGGTGGTTATGCTTCAATCCCAGTAGTTTTGGTTGGTTGGCTCTATCGCATTCCAATCATGATTCATGAATCGGATAGCACGCCGGGTCTTTCGAATGTTATTATGGCAAAATTTTGCAAAAGAATCGCGGTAGCCTATCCAGAAGCAGAAAGCAATTTTTCTGCTAATGAAACAGTTTTTACTGGCAATCCATTGCGTGAGGATGTCAACAAGGGAAATGCTCAAACGGCTCGAGAAAAATTTGGTTTTACCGAGTCGCGAAAAACCATTTTTATCTACGGTGGTTCGCAAGGCTCACAGGTGATTAATAATAAAATTCTCAATATCTTGCCGATGCTTCTCAAAAAATATCAAGTGATTCATCAAACTGGCGAAAAAAATTTGAAAGAAATTGAAGGCATTGCTGGAGAGTTGGGAATCAAATCTGGGCACGGTGGCTACCAGCCTATTGCTTTTATTGGTGAAGAATTGAAAGATATTTTAGCCCTTTCTGATTTAGTAATTTCTCGCGCCGGTGCTAACTCCATTTCCGAATTTGCAGCCAATGGCAAAGCCTCGATTCTAATTCCGCTAGAGGGAAGTGCCAATGATCATCAACGAATGAACGCTTATTCCTTGGCAAAAATTGGCGCTTGTGTTGTTTTGGAAGAAAATAATTTAGGTGAAAGTCTTTTGCTAGGAAAAATTGATGAGATTTTAGAAAATGAAGAATTGAAAAAGAAGCTAGAGGAAAATATTAAAGTTTTCTTTCATCCGGAAGCGGCGGAACGGATTGCGGAGGGAATTTTGGGAATGATAAAAAATTAATTTTAAATTTTAAATTTTTAATTTTAAATCAATTTCTAATTTTTTAATGACAAAATGTTTTTAAATTTATATTTATGATTGTGGATTTTTCAAAAATGAAAAAAATTTATTTTATCGGAATCAAAGGTTCTGGTATGGTAGCCTTGGCGGAAATTTTTAAGTCATTGGGCATTGAAATTTTTGGTTCCGATGTGAGTGAAAAATTTTTTACCGATAAAGTTTTGCAAAAATTGGGAATAAGCTATTTTGAAAATTTTTCCCCAAATAATGTTCCCGTGGATGCGGATTTAATAATTTATTCCACTGCCTATAACAAAGAAAATAATCCTGAAATGAAAGTGGCTCAAGAAAAAAATCTTTCGCTTCTGAGTTATCCAGAAGCATTGGCCCTTCTTTTCAACCAAAAATTTGGTTTGGCTGTTTGTGGCACTCATGGAAAAACCACGACCGCTTCACTTTTAGCACTAGCCTTAAAAAATTGCGGAGTTGATCCGCAAGCGGTGATTGGCAGTCAAGTGAAAGAATGGGGCTCTAATGCGCTTTCGGGAAAAGGGGAATATTTTGTTTTGGAAGCGGATGAATATCAAAATAAATTGAAACTCTACCAACCCAAAGGGGCAATTCTAACCAGCTTGGATTTTGATCATCCGGATACCTTTAAAGATTTTTCGGAATACAAAAAAGCTTTTCAAGATTTTGTAGAAAAAATTTTTAAAGCTGGTTTTGCAGTCATTTGTGGCGATGACGCTAATGTTTTGGTTGTTTCTAAAAATGCGCATTGTGAAATTTTAAAATATGGATTCTCTGAGGATTGCGACTTTAGAATTATGAATTATGAATTATTAAGGACGAATGAAGGAAAAATTTTTCAAAAATTTGAGCTAAATTATAAAAAAGAGAGTTTGGGAGAATTCGAAATTAATTTGGTGGGCAAACACAATGCTTTGAACGCCGTGGCAGTGATTGCGGTTTGCAAAAAATTAAATTTAGATTTGGAAAAAGTTCGCGAAACACTCAAAAATTTTCAAGGCATTGCTAGACGCTTTGAATATATTGGAGAGAGAAACGGAGCCATTTTGATTGATGATTATGGTCATCATCCAGAAGAAATCAAGGCCACCCTCAAAGGAGCACGCGAAATTTATTCAGAAAAAAATATTATCGCAGTATTTATGCCTCATTCCTACTCAAGAACCGAAGCGCTTTTAGAAGATTTTGCCCAAAGTTTTGACTGGGCGGATCAAGTAATTGTTATGGATATTTTTGGGAGTGCCCGAGAATATTCCGGAAAAATCAGTTCTGAAGATTTGGTAAAACTCATAAATAAATATAATCATGAAAAAGCCGAGTACCTGCCAAAGGTGGAAGATGCATTTTCTTATTTGGAAAATAAAATTGGAGCTCAAGATGTGGTGATTTGCATCGGCGCGGGCAATGGTCACGAAGTAGCGGAAAAACTAGCAACTAAAAAATAGCAACTTGGGTGCTCGGCACCCAATAGAAAGATATGTTAAAGGTTAGGGAAAATGTAAATTTAGCTGAATATACTTCTTTTGGTGTGGGTGGACCAGCTAAATATTTTGTAGAAGTGGAAAGCGTGGAAGATTTGAAAGAAGCGGTAAAATTCGCTAAAGAAAAAAATTTAGAATTTTTTATTTTAGGCGGAGGAACCAATGTTTTAGTTTCCGATGCTGGTTTTTCTGGTTTGGCAGTAAAAATGAAATTAGAAAAAATTGAGAAACTAGACGAAAATAATTTTAAAGTCGGAGCCGGAACTTTACTTTCTCGGCTGGTTAATTTTTCTGCCGAGAATTTTTTGAAGGGGTTGGAATGGGCAGCCGGAATTCCCGGAACAATTGGTGGAGCGGTGGCAGGAAATGCGGGAACACCAGAAGGGGAAATGAAAGATTCAATCAAAAAAATAGAATTTTTTGATATGGAAAAATTCGATGTCTTCAATTTGGATGGAGCAAAATGTGATTTTGGATACAGAACCAGTTATTTTAAAGATAAAAATAATTTGATAATAATGGATGTGGAAATTTCTTTGGAAAAAGGAGATGAGGAAGAGATAAAAAACAAAATTGAAAAAAATATTTCTGCTCGCAAAGAAAAACAACCTCAAGGAAGAAGTGCTGGGTCTTATTTTGCTAATCCTAAAGTGGAAAATGAGTCCCTAATTTCTCAATTTGAAAAAGAAACCGGAATTAGTTGTATTGATAATAGGCTTCCAGCGGGATGGCTGATTGAAAGAGTTGATTTTAAGGGGAGAAAAATTGGAGGGGCTGAGGTTAGCGAAAAACATGCCAATTTTATTCTTAATATTGGAGGAGCTAAGGCCCAGGATTTTGTGATACTTTCCAGTCTTATCAAACAAAAAGTGCGCGACGAATTGGGCGTGCAACTCAAAGAGGAAATTCGCTATATTGGTTTTTAAAATAATTATTAATTTAAAAAAATATGGAAAACATCCGCTTCTTGTTTAAGAATGTAGAAATCGACGAACGAACCAGAGAGTATATTGAAAAAAGATTAGAAAGTTTGGAAAAAATTAATGGAGAGATTTTGCAAATTGAAGTGGAAGTGGATTTGGATAAGAAAGGAAAATTTCGAGTGGAATTGATGGCAAAAACTCCACACAATCTTTTTCGCAGTGAAGAAACAACCGAAAGTGTAGAAGGTTCCACCGACATTGCTTTGGAAGAATTAAAAAATCAAATTTCCAGAGATAAAAATCGAGTAAAAGATCTCAGAATTCGGGGAAAAAGGTCAATTAAGAAGGCGATTGTGGTGGATGAAGGAGCGAGATTTTAAAGATTATTATTTGAAAAGTCCCGAGAAATCGGGATTTTTTTCTTTGACTTTTAGGCTAATCAGAGCTAGAATAAAAGGAGTAATAATAGAAATTACTCCTTTTTTTATGGGCATATTTACTAAAATTTTTGGTTCAAATCAGCGGGAGATTAACAAGCTTTTGCCAATTGTTGAGAAAATCAATGAGTTTTCTGATGCGATTGGAAAATTGACGGATGATGAGCTAAAAAAGAAGACACAAGAATTTAAAGAAAGGTTAGAAAAAGGCGAAACTTTAGATGATATTTTGCCAGAAGCTTTTGCAGTGGTGCGAGAAGCGGCTGACAGAGTGAATGGCACGCGTCCTTTTGATGTTCAGCTCATTGGTGGCATTGTTTTGCATCAAGGAAAAATTGCTGAAATGAAAACGGGAGAAGGAAAAACTTTAACTTCCACTTTGCCAATCTATCTGAACGCCTTGATGGGCAAAGGTGTACATGTGATTACAGTCAATGATTATTTAGCCAAACGTGATTGCAACTGGATGGGTTCAATTTTTAATTTTTTAGGAATTTCTACGGCTTGCATCATTCATGACGCGTCATATATTTACGAACCAAAAATAAAAGACGAAAACGAAGTAAGTGATGGAGACCTGCCTGCCGGCAGGCAGGTGGAAAACTTGAAAGAAGTCACGCGCCAACAGGCTTATGACGCCGACATCACCTATGGAACCAATAACGAATATGGTTTTGATTATCTTCGCGATAATATGGTGCAAAGCTTGGAACAAATGGCGCAAAGACCAGACGAAGCTTTGGAAAGCGGAAAAATTTCTCGTAAAGGCGGAGGCCTAAATTATGCCATCGTGGATGAAGTGGATTCTATTTTGATTGATGAAGCTAGAACGCCACTCATCATTTCTGCGCCAGACTCTGAATCAACAAAAATGTATATGCAATTTGCCCAATTAGTTCCTCGTCTCAAAGTTAAAGAAGATTATGAAGTAGATGAAAAAATGAAAGCAGTGACGATCAACGACAGTGGAATTTCCAAAATGGAAGAGTGGCTCGGAGTGAAAAATTTATACGAAGTGGGAAAAATTAGTTATGTGCATCATTTGGAGCAAGCTTTGAAAGCGCACATTATTTTTCAAAAAGATCGCGACTATGTGGTGAAAGATGGCGAAGTGATTATCGTGGATGACTTTACTGGTCGCATGATGCCAGGAAGGCGTTATAGCGAAGGATTGCATCAAGCCTTGGAAGCCAAAGAAAATGTAGCTGTGCAAAAAGAATCGCGCACTTTAGCGACGATTACTTTTCAAAATTATTTTCGGATGTATAACAAATTGGCTGGAATGACGGGAACCGCTTCCACTTCCGCGGAAGAATTTCAAAAAGTCTATTCCATTGAAGTGATGGAAATTCCAACCAACAAAGATATGATTAGAAAAGATTTGCCAGATGTGGTGTATAAATCGGAAGAAGGAAAATTCAAAGCCATTGCTGAAAAAATCAAGGAAATGCATGCGACTGGACAACCAATGTTGGTCGGAACGATTGCGATTGAAAAATCAGAATATTTGAGCGCGCTTTTAACTCGTCAGGGAGTGGAGCATGCCGTTTTAAATGCCAAAAATCATGAAAAGGAAGCGCAAGTTGTGGCCAATGCTGGTCAAAAGGGCGCGGTAACTATTGCTACTAACATGGCTGGCCGTGGAACAGACATTAAACTGGGCGAAGGGGTGAAAGAATTAGGTGGACTTTACATTTTAGGCACCGAAAGACACGAAGCTCGGCGCATTGACAATCAGCTTCGTGGTCGCGCTGGTCGTCAAGGTGATCCCGGAGTTTCAGAATTTTATGTTTCTTTGGAAGACGAATTAATGCGTCGTTTCGGTGGCGATAAACTCAAAAGTATGATGACTACTTTGGGATTGTCAGAAGATCAACCGATTCAAAATAGAATCATTTCCAAAACGATTGAAAATGCCCAATCGAAAATTGAAGGCTTCAACTTTGACATTCGCAAACACATTTTGGAATATGATGACGTGATGAACAAGCAACGCGAAGTGATTTACAAAAAAAGAAAAGAAGTTTTGAAGAAAAAAGAAATTAAATCAGAAATTTTGGATGGCATTCACGAAGAAATTGAACGTCTGGTTTCTTTTCACGCTGTAGAAAATGAAAATGAATGGGACATTGATGCTATGTGTGAAAAATTTAAAACTTTTGTGGAATGCAATGAAGATATTAAGAAAAAAATTGATGAGATTCGCAAAAATCAAAGACAATCGACAGCAGAAAAAATAACTTCCATGACGGAATATCTTTTTGGTATTGCCAAAGAAGTTTATGGCAAAAAGGAATCCCAGGCGGGAAGCGATCAAATGCGTTATGTGGAAAAAGCCATTATGCTCCAAACGATTGATATGATGTGGATGAATCATTTGGATGAAATTGATTATCTTAGAGAAGGAATTGGACTTCGGGGTTATGGACAACGTGATCCACTGATTGAATATAAGCGAGAAGCATTTCAGATGTTTTCGCAATTGATGGAAAATCTGCGCTCATCGGTAGTAAATTCGGTTATGAAAATTTCTTTTACTAATGCTCCGCAATCAGAAGCGCCAACGCAAAGACAAAATTTGAAATTTAGTGGCGCGTCTGATGAAGTGCAACAATTTGGAGCAGCTAAAGAAATGCAAGATAATTCCAAAGGAGAAACTAAATCCGCACCGATTGTGAATAAAAATAAAAACATCGGCCGAAACGACCCTTGCCCCTGCGGTTCTGGCAAAAAATACAAGAAATGCTGCGGCAAGTAGCACTTCGCAGTCCCGTAGTGAAGCGTAGCTTCTACTACTGGGATAAAAAATGTTGCGGAAAATAATAATAGCAACCTTAACAAATAGGAAGAGAGGTTTTTACAATGAAAAGGATTATGTTAATTTCTTGTAGTGGTCGTTGTGGCAAAGTGTTAGAAGGAAGTGGAGAATCTGTAATAGATATCTTACATTGCAATCGCTGGCGAATGAGAATTGATTCCATAGGAGAGGAGCCTGTGGTCGATTATTTTTGCCCAGACTGCAATGAGTAAGCGCAAAATTGTGATAAAACATCGTGGAGGCACCTGACTAAAAAGCGGGTGCCTCTTTTTCTTGCCAAAAAATGAATTTTACCATAAAATGAAATTATGACCCAGTAGTGATGCTTTGATTAATTGCCTTTGGCAATTTCTAAAACTGGGTTATTATATTATAATTAAAATCAGGTTTTTATGAAAAGTAGTCTTTTTTGTTAGGATATAACATCAAAGCACTACTACTGGGTATGACCTTACGAGAAAAGCTAAAATTTAAGTTTATTGCGGTAATCATACTAGCTGTAGTGGTAGCACTGGTAGCGTATCCACAAGTGGTCAAAAAGATTCCGCCGGTTTATAATGCCCTAAATTCCCTCAAAATTAACCTCGGGCTTGATTTGCAGGGGGGAATTCACTTGGAATACAGAGCCGATGTTTCCCAAATTGAAGCGGGAAAAGTTTCGGAAGCTATGCAAGCCGTGCAAGATGTGATTGAAAGACGCGTAAATGCTTTTGGTGTGGCGGAACCATCCATCTACACCACTAAATCTGGTTCGGAAAATATTTTAGTAATTGAATTAGCAGGAGTGAAAGAAATTGATGCTGCTAAGGCGATGATCAAAGAAACGCCTTTCATGGAGTTTAAAGAAGAGGGGCCAGAAGATGAATCTCAAAAAATTCCCCAAGATGTTTTGGACAAAATGAACGCAGAGGCTAAAAAGAAAGCCGAAGGTCTTTTGAAAAAAGTTTTGGCGGGAGAAGATTTTGCCAAATTAGCTAAAGAAAATAGTGAAGATCCAGGTAGTAAGGAAAATGGTGGCGATTTGGATTTTGTCACCCAAGGAATGTTTGTGTCGGAGTTTGACAAAGTGCTTTTTGAAGGAAATTTGAAAGACGGAGAAATCAATCCAAATTTAGTGGAAACTGCTTTCGGTTGGCATATTATCAAAAAATTAGAACAAAGAGGCGAGGGCGATTCAAAAGAAGTGCATAGCGCCCACATTTTGATTACCAAGAAAACTCAGCCGATGGATATGGGTCCGAACTACATCGCGACTGGTCTTACTGGAAAAAATTTGAAAAACGCCATTGTGGATTTTCAAGGTCAAGGACTTTCTACTCCGCAAGTGGCGCTTCGTTTTGATACGGAAGGCGCAAAGCTTTTCGCGGAATTAACTAAGAAAAATTTAGGCAAAACCATTGCGATTGTTTTGGATGGTGAAATTCTTTCTGCTCCTAGAGTGCAAGCTGAAATTACGAATGGTGAAGCGGTAATCACCGGAGATTTCAGTACTCAAGAAGCGAAGGATTTAGTCAGAAGATTAAATGAAGGAGCTTTGCCTGTGCCACTAGAAGGACCAATTTATCAAGAAAAAGTCGGCGCTTATCTGGGAGAGATTTCTTTACAAAAAAGTTTGAAAGCGGGAATCATTGGTTTGGCTTTGGTGATTATTTTTATGCTAGCCTATTATCGATTCTTAGGACTCATCGCTTCATTTTCGCTTTTGCTTTATGCCGGAATGATGGTGGCTATTTTTAAGCTTTCAGTTTTTTCACCTTTTCAAATCACTTTGACTTTGCCAGGTATTGCCGGATTTATTCTTTCTGTTGGAATGGCAGTTGATGCTAATATCTTAATTTTTGAACGAACAAAGGAAGAAGTGCGGCGCGGTAGAAATATTTTAGGTGCCTTGGATGAAGGTTTCAAGCGTGCCTGGACTTCCATTTGGGATGGTAATATTTCTTCCATCATCACTGCTTTAATTTTGATTGGAATCGGAACGGGATTTGTAAAAGGTTTTGCTTTTACCTTGGTGATTGGAGTTTTGCTTTCACTTTTCACCGCCATCACCATTACCCGAACCATTTTACGATTTTTAGTAGGCGAGTGGATTGAAAAGAAATTGTGGTTGATTGGAATAGATAAATCGGAAATTAAAAATTAATAATTAAGAATTCCTAATCAAATACCAATTAAAAAATGACCAATTTTAAAAATTAGAACATTAGACATTAGTCATTTATTAGAAATTTCCTGCCTGCCGGCAGGCAGGAAAATTAGAAATTAGAAATTTAAAATATATGTTTAACATAATCGGCAAAACAAAATATTCCTATACCTTCTCGATTACTTTGGTGGTTTTGAGTTTAGTGGCGATTTTTTCTTGGGGTTTGAAATTAGGAATTGATTTCACGGGTGGAACTTTGATGGAAATTAAATTTGCTCAAGGGGTGCCAGCCAATCAAGAGATTCAAGAAAATTTGAAAGATTTAAATTTGAAAAGTCTCACTTTACAACCGACGGAAAATAATTCCTTGATCATTCGCTATGCAGCTGAAGATGACAAATTGAATGAAGAAGTTTATAAAATCATTAAGGATAAATATACTGGAGCAGAACAATTGCGAGCTAATTTTACCAATTCTTCCGTTTCCAAAGAGTTGAAAAGCAAATCACTCTGGGCAATTTTCTGGGCAGTCGTCGGTATCATGGCCTATATTGCATACGCATTTCGCAAAGTTTCTTTACCAGTGGTTTCTTGGAAATATGGGCTAGGAGCGGTAATTGCTTTGGCGCATGATATTACAATTACTATCGGAGCTTTTTCAATGCTAGGTCATTTTTATGGCGTTGAAGTTGGTATTCCTTTCGTGGCGGCGCTTCTTACTATTCTTGGTTTTTCGGTTCATGATACGATTGTGGTCTATGACAGAACTCGAGAAAATCTTTTGCGCAGTTCTTCCAAAGAAAGTTTTCCAGAAATTGTTAATCGTTCGCTCAATGAAACTTTAGCCAGATCAATCAACACCTCCCTCACCACCCTCATTACTTTGGCAGCCATTTATTTTTTTGGTGGCGAATCAGTAAAGGATTTTGCTCTAGCTATTATCATTGGTATTACCTTTGGAACTTATTCCTCGATTTTTGTTGCCTCAGCCCTTCTGGTCACAAGTTACAAACTGCAAATTAAGAATAAATAAAAAAAGGGCGTGTGGTGGAACTGGCAGACACGCATGGTTCAGGGCCATGTCCTAGCAATAGGGTGGAGGTTCAACTCCTCTCATGCCCACAAGTAAAAATTTATGGAATCAAAAGAAATTCTTAAGAAAGCAGGCGATTTTTTAGAAAAAAACGGTTTTGAAAAAAGACCGTCCCCTGGCTTATTACAGCCACTTTTTGGCTATCCTTTTTCTCCTAGTGCCGGACACCATGTTATTGACGAAATTGTAATATCAAAAACAGAACCGCATCAGCCGATTTTGAAGTTTCAGGTTACGCCAGATAGAAGCTTAAGAATGTATGATCTGGATAAGATTGGAATAAGCTTTCGTCATTTAAGTTTTTTTGAAACTTTAGTTTTTGGATATGCAGGATCAACTGAAGAATTGCCAAAAAAACAGGCAGTCGGGATTATTTATGATCTAATGGTTGATATTTTAGGATTAGATAAAGAAAAGATAATTGTTACTTGTTTAGGAAAAGTTATTGCTGAACAAACAATAATTAATGAAAATGAAGACGAGGTTTTTTTCAAAGCTTGGCAGGAAAAATTGGGAGCCAAACAAGTTTTTCGAACTGATGGAAGAAGAAATCTTTTTTATTCGAGAGTTTTGGGAAATCCGGGTGGAACTGGCTGTGAAATATATTATAAAATTGGAAATATTTTAGTTGAAATAGGTTCACAAGTAAATTATAAGTTTAAATTTACTGGAGGCTTGGAAAGAATGAGAAACCAAGCGATTTTGGAGGGCTTCGGTTTTGAAAGATTGTTGATGGCTATTGAAAATAAAGAAAATGTTTATGATACTTCGTTAGTAAAGCCTTTTAAGGAAATTATTAGAGAATATTTGGAATCAAAAAAAGATTTTTCTTCGCATTTATATGAGGAAACCTTAAATGTTATTGCTGATCATATTAGAGCAATTAGTTTTATAATTTTTGACGGACAGGAGCTTGATAATTCAGCAAGGGGAAAAATTTTGAAAGATTTTATTAAAAATTATCATTCCCAGTTTGTTTATCTTGGCATCGATCGAAAAGACGAATTTATTTTGACTAAAAAATTATTTCTAAAACTAGTTGAAATATTTGGGGAAAGATATAAGAAAATAGAAACAATAAAAGAAAAGTTAAATAAATATATAAAGGAAATAATAGATTAAAGATAAATTATGTGGAATCCATTTTCAAAAAAAGTTCAATTAGACGAAGACGGAAAACCAAAGCTCGGTTTTTTGCAGAGGATGGCGATGAAAAAAATTGAAAGTATGTCACCGGAAGAAAGAGATAAATTAATGCAAGATGCTTTTAATCCTAAAAATCGCAAAAAACTTTTGAAAGAAATGGATAAGATGGTAGAGCAGGGAATCATGTCTAAAAGCCAGCTTCGAAAAGCGAAAGAAAGAATGGGAATTTACGATTAAAAATTTTAAAAGCCGGTAGTGCCTACCGGCTTTTTTGGTGGTTAAGGGATATTCCCTATGCTTTTACCCCGTCATATCCTTCATCATTATCCTTAAATGAATTGCAAAGAATTAGTAATGCAATGAGACAAATAGGAATAACAATTATCACGCAGATAGAGTATAAAATAGTTCCCCCGATAATTTTGCAAATCCCATAAGGTTTTTCTGGATAATCAACAAGATTGTAATGAATTAGAATTTGCTTAATGGGCAATCCGAGAAGTCTATCTAGTGCAATGATAATGAAAAACATCGTGGCTGTAAAATCCAGAAACATTTGGGTTATTGCCCAGTGGTCACGATTTTCGATTTCAATCGGGGGTTCTTCATCGGTAGAAAAACCCAGTAATGATTTGATGATCATTTTGGCTATTACATAAAGCGCACTAAGAAAACCAATTGTTCCGTCCAGCATATCCAGTCCCTCCAAAGGTTAAAGTGAGTGTGAAAAGAGCCGTTTCTTTTATAAGCCTAATTCTATTGGAAAGTATTAAAAAGTCAAATTTTGACAGCTTTTTTAGAAGTGGTATAATTTAGGTATGGAGACACGTTCTTTGTGAAAGGGATTTGGTGGTTTTCTAAACTACCATCCAATCAACACAACGTTTGTTTTTTAACCCCTTTCCCACTCCATATCTCCATACAAAGACTTGTAGCGCTCTACAAGTCTTTTTTTTCTTGCAAAAAAGCCTTAAAATTGGTATCATTTGACATAGAATATGTCATCCCCGCGAAGGCGGGCCTGCCTGCCGGTAGGCGGGGATCCAGAAAATAAATATTAAAGACTAGATTCCCGTTGGAATTTATCCTCGTGAAAACGGGGGCGGGAATGACAAATATGGAAAATTTAGAAAAACAAATCGACGAGATTTTAACTCGCGGAGTAGTTGAGGTTATTGATAAAGATAATCTCAAAAAAAGAATGCTTTCGGGAGAAAAATTAAGAATAAAATTAGGCATTGATCCAACCAGTCCGAACATTCATTTGGGACGATCAATTCCGCTTTTGAAATTGAAAGATTTTCAAGACTTAGGTCATCAGGTAGTTTTTATTATTGGTGATTTTACGGGTGTGATTGGAGATACTTCTGACAAGGAAAGCGAAAGACCGATGCTTTCAGAGGAGCAAGTCCAAAAAAATCTTGAGACCTACAAAGAACAAGCCGGAAAAATTTTGGATATGGAAAAAGTAGAATTTCATCACAATTCCGAATGGCTTTCCAAACTAACTTATAAAGAAATTTGTGAACAAGCTGACATTTTTTCTTTAGCGGAATTTAATGCGCGGGAAAATATTAAAAAAAGATTGGAAGCGGGAACCAGAATATCCCTTAGAGAATTACTCTATCCTTTAATGCAGGGCTATGACAGTGTTGAGATAAAAGCGGATGTGGAATTGGGCGGAACTGATCAGAGGTTTAACATTTTGGCTGGACGAGAAATGCAAAAACATTTCAAGCAAACACCGCAAGATATTATTCTCACAACTTTAATTGAAGGCACTGATGGAAGAAAAATGAGTTCTAGTTGGGGGAATACCATTAATCTTACTGAGAATCCAACGGATATGTTTGGCAAGGTGATGAGTGTCAGAGATGGCTCAATTTCCACCTATTTTATTCATTGTACTCGCGTTCCAATGGAAGATGTAAAAAAGAGGGAACAAGAAATGAAATCAGGAACAATGAATCCTCGAGATGCAAAATTAAATCTAGCTTTTGAGATTGTGAAAATTTACCACGGCGAAGCTGAAGCGCAAAAAGCCAAGGACTATTTTGTGAATACTTTTTCCAAAAAAGAAATGCCGACGGAAATTTCGGAAGTGCCAGTGGGGGGAAATACAAAAATTCTAGATTATATCGTCGCGGTTGGTTTTGCGGGAAGTAAAAGTGATGCTCGAAGAAAATTGGAACAAGGCGGAGTTTCTATTGATGGAGAAAAAATTTCGGAAGACATTATTATTGATGCAAAATATGCTGGAAAAGTTTTAAAAGTGGGCAAAAAAGATTTTGTAAAAATAGTATTTTAGTTTATTAGTGAATAGTTTATTAGTTTATTAAGTCCATGGGTAATGGGATTGAAAATTTTAAAATATATAAACTAGCTGAAAGAATTGAGATATTTTTGCACAAATTAACAAAAAAATTTCCAGAAGATGAAAAATATAGAATGGTTGATCAAATAAGGAGAGCTTCAAATGCAATAACATCAAATATAGCCGAAAGTTATGGAAGGTATTCGTATAAAGAAAAGGTGCGTTACATGCATATTGCTAGAGGCGAGGCTTATGAGTTAAAACAATTAATGATTCGCAGTTGTAAAAAAGAATACATTCAAAAAAAATCGTTAGAATTTATTGATGGTAAAATTACAGAATTATTAAAAGGAATTAATGGTTATATTAAATTTCTAAAAACAAAAACTCAATCAACTAATAAACCAAGAAACTAATAAACCGCAATGCTATATAATTGGTTCAAAAATTTATTCAACAAGAAGAAGTCATCTGAATTCAGAAACATTATTATTGGTAAGATTGTCGAAATTGAAAAGCATCCTAACGCTGATCGGTTGCAAGTGACCAAAGTGGATGTGGGGAAAGAAATTTTGCAGATCGTTTGTGGTGCCAAAAACATTGCCGTTGGACAAATGGTGCCAGTAGCCTTGGTTGGAGCGAAATTGCCAAATCTGGAAATCAAGGAAGCTGAAATTCGTGGAGTAAAGTCTTTTGGTATGCTTTGCGCGGAAGACGAATTGGGTTTAGGAGAAAATCACGAAGGAATTATGATTTTAGGAGAAAAAGCGGAAGTTGGCATGGAGTTTGCCAAATATCTTAGTTTAAATAAATAGTTATAATAATGTCATCCCCGTGAAGACGGGCCTGCCTGCCGGTAGGCGTGGATCCAGTAAATAAACTTTAAAGACTAGATTCCCGCCTTCGCGGGAATGACAAGAAAAATTTATGCGAAAAATTATCATTGAAGACAAAGAAGAAAAAAGATTAATCGAAGAATTAAACAAAAGGACTGATGTAAAAGCGGAAAGGATCAAAAGACTTTTAGCTTTGCCTGATTTGACCAAAAAAGAAAATTCGCCAGTAAAAATTTTAGTCGATGCAATTTTGGCTTTACCAAGATTCAAAGATTTTTATATTGTTGAATTTCCAAAAATTGTGACAGTAGAAGAAAATTTTAATCTTTTGAATACTCCCAAGGACCATCCTTCAAGAAGAGAATCGGATACCTATTATCTAGACGAAAAAAATATTCTTCGTACTCAAACGACAACCATGTGGCCCTATTGTTTTCGCGACGAAAGAATTATTAAAATCTTAAATGAAGAAGGAAAAATTGGAATTATGGCACCAGGAATTGTTTTCCGCAAAGACGAAATTGATCGCAGTCATTATCCAGCTTTCAATCAGATTGATGGACTTTATATTTGCAAGAAAGCGGATCATGAAATTACTCGCCAAGAATTGGAAGATATTCAAGCCGACGCTGCCAAGGCGGTCTTTGGTGAAGACTGCGAATATCGATTTTTAGATGATACTTTTCCCTTTACCGACCCTTCCACTCAAATTGAAGTTAAATTTGGTGATAAATGGATGGAACTTTCTGGCTCAGGATTAGTACACAAGGAATGTCTAAAAAACTTTGGTTTGGATCCAGAGGTCTACAATGGTTGGGCTTTTGGCTTTGGAATTGATCGTTGGGCGATGGTGAAAATGGGAATCACTGATATTCGCGCTTTGTGGTCAGATGATCCACGCATTACTTCTCAATTCAAAGATATAAATTCAAAATTCAAAGAAGTAAGTAAGTTTCCGGAAACTGTGCGCGACATTTCTTTTATTATTGATAAAAGCATAAATTTGAATAATTATTACGAAATTGTGCGTGATTTTGCTAATGATTTAATTGAAGAAGTGAAACTAATTGACGAATATCAAAATGAAGAAAAATTTGGAAAAGATAAAAAAAGTTATACTTTCCGCATCGTCTATCGTTCCATGGAGCGAACCCTTACCAATGAAGAGATAAATGAGATTCAATTAAAAATCAGAGAGAAGACAGAAAAAGATTTGAATGCAGTTTTGAGATAAAAATAAATTTCATGGTATTAGCCCGTCCAATTGCAGGAGTTATTTTAGGAAATTGCTTCGGAAACTTCTGGTATTTTTTTATTGGCTCTATCATTCCTGATATTGATCACATTTTTGTTTTGATTAGTCGAAAAATATTTTTACCGAAAGATATTATTAAGGCTCTTCGTTTTGAAAAAAAATATCAAATAAATTTTAAAACAAAATATGTTCATTCTTTATTGGGAGCCTTAATATTAAGTACCCCGATTATGTTATTTAATTTTGAGGGTGGTTTGGCTTTTTTATTGGGTTATTTTATTCATTTGCTTCTTGATTGGGTTGATATAGATGATAAATATTTTCTTTTTCCACTAAAGAAAAAGTTCTCTGGTTTTTTACCAATATTTTCCAAAAAAGAAATTATTTTTACTGTAATATTATTTTTAATAATGATCTGGAGTTTTTAAACAAAAAAACCCACACCAAACGGCGAGGGCAATATCTATAATTATAGCATATCTAGACCAAAAAGTCAAATCTAATTTTGACTTTTTGCATATTTGCGGTAAAATTGGGGTATAAAATAAATACAAATATAAATTATGCTTACTTATATTCTCTTTGTTTTAGGTTTTGTTTTTTTGATTATCGGTGCGAATTGGTTAGTTGATGGCGCTTCTTCTGTCGCCAAAAAAATGAAAATCTCTGCAATTGTTATTGGCCTAACAATTGTTGCCTTTGGAACTTCCGCGCCAGAGCTAATCGTAAACATTTTTGCCAGTGCAACTGGCAACACCGACATTGCCATTGGTAATATTTTGGGTAGTAACATCGCTAATATTTTATTGATCTTAGGAATATCGGCGATGATCTATCCGCTGACCTCAAAAAGAAATACGGTTTGGAAAGAAATCCCGCTCAGTTTATTAGCAGCTATCATCTTAATGGTTTTAGCTAATGATAAATTAATTGACGGAGATTGCTTTTCGGGCCTCACTAGAATTGATGGAATTGTTTTGGTTGCTTTTTTTATTATTTTTATTTATTACACTTTTGGTATTGCCAAGATTAATGGAGAGGCTTCTAGTTCAGATATCCAACAATTTAGTTATCCAAAATCTTTTCTATACATTATTGCTGGTTTAATTGGATTAACCTTGGGTGGAAAATGGATTGTGGATGGTGCGGTAAAAATTGCCGAGATTTTCAATATGAGTCAATCACTGATTGGATTGACAATTGTAGCCATTGGAACTTCTTTGCCGGAATTGGCAACTTCAGCGATTGCTGCCTACAAAAAACAAACTGACATTGCGATCGGTAATATTGTTGGCTCCAATATCTTTAACATTTTTTGGATTTTGGGTATTAGTTCAATCATTCGTCCTTTGCCTCTCAACTCTAATTCTGAAATAGATCTTTTAATGACGATTGTTGCCAGCTTGATTTTGTTTTTAATAATGTTTGTAGGAAAAAAACATATCGTAGAAAGATGGCAAGGAGCATTAATGGTTTTAATATATTTTAGTTATATTACATTTTTGATTATTACTAAATAAAAAACCCACGCGAGATTTGCGAAGGGATTTGTAAATAAGTCTTTCAAATAAAAAACGCCGTGGCTCGTTTGCCTCGGCGGTTTTTGTGTTCAATATTTTATCTTACAATTGTTGCTAAGAGCAACAAAAATACATTGATTGTCCACAACAGCATTACGATCTGGATTATGCGGTTGTTTTTTCTTCCAGCCAGAACTGAAAAGAGAGTAACGATATTAACGAAAAGCATCACTATCCACGTTGCCTGTTCCGCTTTAAAGCCGACTAGTACTTCGGCAGAACCAAACCAGACAGCGTAAACAGTTTTAATAAAAAAAATCGGAGATACTAAGGAAATAATCGCTACCAGTAGCGTGAGCTTTTTATTACCCATGGTTTTTTCAGATAAGACTGTTAATTTTTCAAAATATGCGGACATTATCTGCATGACAGGTCTCCTGTTTTTAAAGGTGCTTGTTATAATTATCGACCTTCAATGATAGCATAAATAAAATTTTTTGTCAAGTCACATTTTGACTTTTCGCTATTTTAAGGTAAAATTAGGGTATGAAATATGCCCTGTAGTGATACTTCAAACGAATTATGTTCTATATTTATGTTTTAGAAAGTCTAAAAAATAAAAGCCTATATTTCGGCTATACTTCGGATTTAAAGAAAAGATTAAAAGAACATAATTCTGGGAAAAACTTTTCAACCAAGCCATATATTCCATGGAAATTAATATATTATGAAGCTTGCTTGAAAGAAGAAGATGCAAGAAGACGCGAAAAGTATTTAAAAACTACACAGGGCAAAAAGATGTTTAAATTGAGACTAAAAAAGTATTTTAATTTGAAGTAATACTACAGGGGATGGAAAAACAGTTTGATTTTAAAGATGAAAAGGAGATTTATAAGCTTTGGGAAGAAAGCGGGTTTTTTAGTCCTGATAATCTAGAAGGTGAACCTTATTCAATTATGATGCCTCCGCCTAATGTGACTGGCGTTTTGCATTTAGGCCATGCCTTGGAAAATACTTTGATGGATATTGAGGCACGCTACCAAAGAATGAAAGGCAAGAAAGTTTTACTTTTGCCCGGAACTGATCATGCAGCTGTCGCCACTCAAGCTAAAGTGGAAAAACTTTTAGTGAAAAAGGGCATTCAAAATCCACGAGAAGAATTAGGCCGAGAAAAACTTTTGGCAGAGATAAAAAAATATTCTGAAGAATCAAAAGCAACCATCTTGAAGCAAATTCGCCAAATGGGAACGAGTTGTGATTGGTCGCGCTTGGCTTATACTTTTGATGAAAAAAGAAGTTTGGCAGTTAATGAGGCTTTTGGAAAAATGTATGCCGATGGTTTAATTTATCGTGGGCACAAAGTGGTTAATTGGTCAGTGATGGGTCAATCCACTTGTTCAGATGATGAATTGGAACACATTGAACGCCAAGCTAAATTCTATACTTTCAAATATTCCAAAGATTTTCCGATTACTATTTCCACCACTCGTCCAGAAACAAAATTAGGCGACACAGCGGTAGCGGTTAATCCAAAAGATGAGCGCTATCAGAAATATATTGGTCAAACTTTCAAAATTGAAGTGGGCGCAAAAAATCCATTGGAGATAAAAATTATTGCTGATGAAAATGTAGAAATGGATTTTGGAACGGGGGCTTTGGGTGTGACACCAGCCCACAGCGCAGTAGATTTTGAAATGTATGAAAAACAAAAAGCTAAGCAGGATCCAATTGGTTTTGTGCAAGTGATTGGCATTGATGGAAAAATGACCGAAGAAGCGGGAAAAGATTATGCAGGTTTGGGAGTTTTAGAAGCTCGAGAAAAATTTGTGGCTTATCTGAAAAAAGAAGGCTTATTGGAAAAAGTAGAAGATATTTCTCAAAATGTTGGAACTTCTGATCGGTTTGGAGATGTAGTAGAGGCTTTACCGATGACTCAATGGTTTGTGGATGTAAATAAAAAAATTCCTGGCAAAGAGAAAAGCCTCAAAGATTTGATGCGAGAAGCTGTTTCAGGAAATGGTGGAGAAATTAAAATTAATCCCGAAAGATTTGAAAAAATCTATCTAAATTGGATTGATAATTTGCGTGATTGGTGTATTTCTCGGCAAATCTGGTGGGGTCACCGAATCCCGATTTGGTATAAGGGAGAAGAAATAAAATTTAGCATTGAAAATCCTGGAAAAGACTGGATTCAAGACGAAGATACCTTGGATACCTGGTTTTCTTCTGGACTTTGGACTTTTTCCACTTTAGGTTGGCCTGAGAAAACTAAAGATTTGGAAACTTTTCATCCTACCAATTGGATGCAAATGGGTCACGAAATTCTTTTCTTTTGGATGGCCAGAATGATTTTGATGTCAATCTATCTTCTGGATGAAATTCCTTTCAAGGAAGTTTATATTCATGGAATGCTTCGCGATGAAAAAAATAAAAAGTTTTCTAAATCTTCTGGAAATAATATTGATCCACTGGAAGTTTCTTCTAAATATGGAACTGATGCTTTGAGACTCAGTCTAGTTTCTGGAATTACCCCTGGGCAAGATTCTAAATTTTATTATGAAAAAGTTGAAGGAGCGAGAAATTTGATGACAAAAATTTGGAATATTTTTTGTTACGCAATAAAGTCGGATGAAAAGTTTGCCTTGGTTGAAGAACTAAGCAAAGAAGATATCAAATCTTTGGCGGATAGTTATATAATTAGTGAATTGGAAATGATGAAGGATACTGTTGGAAAAGAAAACAAAGGCGATGGGAAATACGGATTTATGTCAATACATGAAATTTCATTAGCGCAAGAACGAATTAGAAGATTTACATGGGATCAATTGGCCGACTGGTATTTAGAAGTTCATAAAATTGAAAAAAATAATAAAGTTTTTGGGTATGTTTTAAATCAGCTTCTAAAAATGTGGCACCCATTCATACCCTTCATTACTGAAAAGATCTGGAATAATTTTTATGGAAATAATAAATTATTGATGATGGAAAATTATCCAATTCGCAATAAAGAATTAGAAAACGAAAAAGACATTAATGAATTTATTAACTTACAAAATGCAATCATAAAAATTAGAAATCTTCGAGCAAATTATCATATAGAAAATAATAAAAACATTGAAGCCTATGGTGAAAAGAATTTAATTATAGAAAAATTAGCAAAAGTTAATTTTATTGGAAAAAAGTCAGATATTAAAACACTTAATATTTTATCGGGAAATATAAAAATTAATCTAGACATATCCAAAATTATTAATGTAGAAAAAGAAGCTACTATTTTAGATAAAGAAATTTTAGAAATTAAAAAATGGATAGAAAGAAATGAAGAGTTAGTTAATAGTGAAAAGTTTTTAAATAGTGCTCCGGCCGAAATAATCAATCAAAGAAATGCTAGTATAAATGATGCAAAAAATAATCTGGCAGTAAAAGAAAATATTAAAAAAGAACTGGTCGATTTATTATAAAAATGGCTCTATTTAGCCATTTTTTTCTATTTGTCATTGACAAACAAGAAAAAATGCGCTATTATTCTAAATCTATTGTATAATAGATGAGTAGCTTAAAAATGAGTTTTATCA
>Ga0172375_10003382_pt1 | contig 24218 bp, 17 predicted proteins | sample LakKiv1m_FD_114537 | JGI IMG/M metagenome (GOLD analysis project Ga0172375, IMG submission 114537) | Freshwater microbial communities from Kabuno Bay, South-Kivu, Congo - kab_092012_11.1m | ecosystem: Environmental > Aquatic > Freshwater > Lake | place: Democratic Republic of the Congo... | reverse complement strand
GCTTCCCTTCTGGGGCGACGGCAAGGCTCCCGCCGGCGATTTCTGGGGGCTCAGTGAACGCACCTTGGGCGGCGATGGGGCGATTCGAGATGCGATGTTGAAGAAGATAGAGAGCTATTACGGACAGAGCCGATGGGATGGATGGGCGATGGGCGCCGTGTCGATCCGTTTCATGGACATCGCAACGCCGGACCGACGGAAGATGTTCTTCGACGCGATCTCGGCCTTTTGTGACAAGGCAGCGCAAGTGCCGTGGCTCGAAGGCGCCCCGTATTTGCCGCAACTTGCGAACCTCCAGCGCGGGACCGATCTATCCCCATCCGAACTTAACGTCCTGGTGAAGATGCTGACCGTCTGTCAAGGCTCGGGCAACGGGATGCAGCGCGTGGCGACGCTCGTCCACGAAGGGTTAATGGCCCAGAAGCGGAGCGCTGAGCTCTTCATGCTTGCCCCGACCCTGTGGAAGATTGCGCGCGACAGCAACGATCAGAATCTCCAACGGCAGCTCGCCCAATACACCGGGTCGTTGATGGATGCCGGCGAGACGGACTTGGGGGCAACCTACAGCACCGTGGGAATCGACGTTCTGGGCGCGACCATACAGGAAGACGTCAAGAACACGCTGCTGGCAGTACGGTCCAAGGCGATGGGCGCGGGCGCGGTGATTCCCGTGGACCGGGGCGACCGGCGTTACCCGATCTTCTCGGCGCAGGCGGACTACCTGTCCGGCAAACTCGACAATGCATGGGAAACTTACTTGAGCCATCGGGATCTGCTTCTGTCCGAGTTCAAGGAGCTGGATCCCGCTTTTAGCACCTGGGTCCTCGAGAAGCACACGCAGGTGGGCAACTACGACGAAGCGGAAGCCCTGGCGCAGAAACTGATCCAGTGGATGGAATCGGCGCCGCAGGGATTCGATCCGGAAGCCCGGGCGCACTTGATGGTGTCGTATGCGGATATCGCGTTCACCCGGCAGGAGTATCCGCGGGCCCGCGCCCAGTACGAGCGTATTGCGGTGGCCAAGGAATTCGACGGGACGTTGTCGAAGAAGATGGCGGAAATGAAGATCGCCGAAGTGGATCGCCTCACCAAGAACTATGACCGCGCCGTCGAGCAGCTGGAGAAGCTGGCCCGTCGCAAGGACACCTATCTCCAGGCAGAAGCCAACTACCAGTTGGCTCTGATCAAGTACGACCAGGAGGACTTCTCCGAGGCGAGAAACTATCTCGACCAGGTGTTCGCCGTGGATATGAACCATTCCAGCGCGCGCATCCTCGAAGGAAAACTCTACTTGAAGGTCAAGAAGTACCTGGAAGCCACCGGGCTGCGGCTCGGTCAGCAGGCGGGGCAGGAGACGATCCTGCCCGGCAAGCCGCTCAAGGTTCAGCTTCAGGACCGGAACCTCGCCATTGTGGGCAAGGCCTCGGAAATTGAGGTCCGCGTCTGGGCCGATTCCGGCGATGAGGAATCGTTCCGACTGCTCCCCTTCGGCGATTCCAAGACCAAGTTCGAAGGCCAGATCAATACCGCCATGGGAAAACTGGTCAAAGGGGACCACGTTCTGCAGGTTCTGGGCAGCGATACGGTTCACTACGATTTCTCCGACAAATTCAAGAAGGCCAACAAAATTGTGGACGCCGTCGCCGCCTCGATCGCGGTCGTGTCGGACCCGGAGCTGTATGTGTCGTCTGGCAAGATCCTGACAAAGGAACAACAGGAGCAAAAGGCGCTCGAGCAGATGATCCGGGAGCGGTCGCGCACCGCGAACACTCCGCTCATGATTGCGCTGAGCACGGTTCGCGCGGAGAATGAGATCAAGCCAGGCAACAAGATCAACGTCCGGATCGTGGACCTCGACGAGAACACCAGCACCAACCGGGATCGAATCAAGCTGAAGGTGTCGACGACCAGTGGCGATATGATCGAAGGGTTCACGGTTCGGGAGTCCGAGCCCTACTCGGGCGTGTTTGAGGGCGAGATCCCCACGGTATCCGCGCCCGCCACGGCGTTTGCCTCGGACTCGGAAGAGGGCAAGGATGCCAACCAGGCGATTTCCGCCGGGAATTACGCGGGGTGGGTGGGGCTCGCCGACAACATCCGGCCGAAGACCTTCAGCATTGACCTCAATACCAGCGTGGCGCTGGGGAACATGACGGTGCTGGCGGATGTGCCGGGGCGCCGCCTGAAGAGCGTCATCGTCCAGACGTCTATGAATGGAAAGGAGTTTGTGAACGCGGGCGCCTGGCCGGTGCAGCTGCCCGCGTGGGACGGAGCGCTGCGGCTGGAGATCGTGCGCTATGCCGGGTCGAACGGCGCGCCGGCCACGATAGAGGACTTCAGGAATTACCTGGACGTGGGTTGCGTCGCACGGGGCGCGCCGAAGCTGCAAGTCCCGGCGGCGACATCGATCAGCTGGGACCAGAATGTCGGCGGTTTCGGCGACCGAATGGGGCTGGCCTGGGATGGCGCCGGCAGCTGGTATATTGCGCACCTGTCCGGAGCTTTCTTCGTGCCCAAGCGCCAGGTTCGGACTTTCCGGCTGGACCCCAAAGGGCGGCTCGAGAATATCCGGTATTTCCTGACCCTGGACGGCAGCACGAACGGCAGCACGATGGCCGAGAACGCGAAGCCCAAGGACGAGCAGAAGCCCTATGAGATCTCCGGCTCCCTGCGCAAGGGGGTCCACCGTCTGGACGTCTACGTGTGCGCACAGCGAAAGGCGAATCCCGCCTTCGAGATCATGAACGATATTCCGAAGGCCCCTTACATGGCCGTGTGTGCGCCGGACATGTTTGACCCGGTCAAGCACCCGGAAATTGCGGCGATGAAGTTCCAGCCGGCGGAGATCAAGCCGACCGAGGGCAACAACGGGCTGACGGTTGCCTTCCCAGCCAATCTCAGCACGCGAATGCTGCGCTTGTGGCTCCTGGACTTCGAAACCGATGCGCCGGCGATCAAGAAGATTACGCTCACGGATGCCAGTGGTCAGCCGGTGTTGCCGACCAAGCAGGATCTGATGTCGCTTCGCAAGAACCAGACGCTGGAAATCATCCCGGGCGACAAGATTTCCATCGTGTACGAAGACGCGCGTTTCGTGACCAAGGAGAAGCAGATCAACGAGGCGACCATGATGGCCACGTTCCACAACGCGACACTCAGCGCATGTTTCGTGGAGTCCACGCTGGACAACAGCGGCAACCGGACGGCGACCTACATTCCGATGCGTCGTTTCAATGCCGGCGATACCATCAATGTGTTCATCGCCGATCCCGATGAGGATCAGACCGAGGCACGCGACAAGATCAAGTTCACGGCGTCGACGTCGGTGTCAAAAGCGATCACGATCGAAGCGATCGAGACCAAGGTCCACTCGGGGATATTCCTCGGGAAGGTGTTCCCGGTGAAGGGCGCCCCGCAGAGGCCTTCCGAGCTCACCCTCAGCGAGGGGGACGACATGATCCTGTCGTACCTGGACAAAGAGAACACCGATCCGGGTATTCCCTGGAAACGAAACTATCTCGTCGAACAGACCTCGGACCGGCCCCCGGAACTCCGCGTTTACGATGTGGTGTCCCGGGCGCTGACCACCGCCGAATTGAAGGGCGTGCCCGACCCCGGCGAGGCGAGGCAGTACGAGGAATATGTGCCGGTCGTGCGGACGATTACCGAATCCCGTCCGGCCGAGGCCAATCGCGAGACACCCGCCACCGGCCTGCTCGGGGTGGGCATGGTCATCGAACTTACGTACCCGACCATCGTGCTGTCGCCGCTGAGCAAGGCGGCCGTGTATGTGCAGACGGAAAGCGGCCGGGAGAAATATGGACGGGCCCCGGAGGGTGCGTTTGACCTGAATGTTCCGGGAACGATTCGACTCGAGCGCACGCCGGGCGACGCCGCGGGCTTGAGGCCGCCCCCGGGATATGCCGAGGTTCTGGTGCGGGGAAATCCCTACGCTGCCAATGCGCTGGACGATGGCCGCTTCTGTTTTGCGGTGCCCCTCAAGCTGGGCAAGGTGCCTGACAAGTCGCTCGTTCCGGACGAGGCCGAGATGGCGAAGCCCGTCACCGGCGAGGTCGAGGAACCCGTGGTGTCGGTCCGCGGCGGCGACAAGGTCTATGTCGGTTTTGAATACAAGGATGCCAAGGGGGCGACGAATTGGATCGTCCAAACCATGGTTCCGACCAGCGACGTGTTCTTCGATGTGATGGAGTGCCGGTATCAGAAACCGCTGTCCTCCATCCACGTGGGGGAAAGCCTGTACCTGCGCGTCATCGACTCGTCGATGGATACGACCGACAACAAGGACTCCGTGGCGATCCGAATGAAGACCTCGACCACGAACCAGCAGGTGGCGTTGACGGAGACGTTTGCGCACTCGGGCGTCTTCAAGGGAGTCTGCCAGCTGGCCTACGCCGGGGACAAAGCCAAGATGGCCGACGTGGGCATCCTCGGCGTCGCCTACGGCGACACGGTGACCGCGCGCTACACAGCGATCGGAACGAACAAGGCGCCGGAGACCCGCACGTTGCTGGTATACAAGGGCTCCGATGGCCAGATTCTTCCGTTCACGAAGCGCTTCAAGGATCCGGAAATCGCGGTGCAGACGCAGTTCACGATTGCCGAATCCTATCTCGAGATGGCGAAGAAGCATCGCGAGCTCGCGCAGGAGAGCCTGGCACGACGCGAGATCGCACAGGGGAAGAAACTCCTGGACGAGGCCATCCGCGACTATCCGAACACCGAGGCGCGGGCGCAGGCGGACTACCTGCTCGCCGAGTTGGCGCTCGAGTTCGCCAACGATGCCGTGAACGAGGACGCCAAGAAGAACCACTATGCCGAGGCGGTCTCCCGTTTCAGCGACATTGTGGCGACGTATCCGGACAGCCCGCAAGCGCCCAAGGCCCAGTACAAAAAGGCTTTGGTGTATGAGAAGATGGGCGAGATCGATCAGGCGTGCGAAGAATACGTCAAACTGTCGTACCGATACCCCGACAATGAGCTGGTGGCGGAGACCATCGCCCGGCTCGGCCAGTACTTCCTGTCGAAGGGCAAGGCCTTGGTTGAGAAGGCCAATGCGGCGTCCGATCTTGTGGAGAAGGAGAAACTCAAGATCCAGGCGCGCGACATGAATCGGACGGCGGCCCAGGTGTTCGGGCGTCTGGCCCTTCGGTTCCCCGAACACCGCCTCGCGGGAAAGACCCTCGTGCTGTCGGCGCAGTGCTACATGCGAGCGGAGGATTTCGACAAGGCGATCGACGTCTTCAAGAAGATCATTTCGGACAAGAAGGCGGAGAGCGAATTGATCGCGCAGTCGATGTACTGGTGCGGCGACTGCCACATGAAGAAGAAAGACTATACGAACGCCTACCGCATGTTCAAGAAGGTCACCTGGGACTATCCCGAAAGCACGTGGGCCAAGTACGCCCGCGGCCGCCTGAGCGAGGACGCGCTGGCGAAGGTGGAGGCGGACGATACGTCGAGCGGGCAGTAGAGGCGGGGATGGCGTTCATGCTCACAAAGGCGACTCTATGATCGAGCCACAGGCACACCGCCCTGTTCCGGACGCCCGGATGCGAGAGTCTGAACGGCGCTTACTGGCCGACGCCCTCGGCGAGGCGAACATCCGCGTGCTGATGAAGACACGCACAAAGGTCGACGTCGGGCAATGGCTGCGGAATGGGCGGGTCTGGGCATGCGTGACAGAGTCGGAGGTCATCCTGTTTGCCGCCGGGCGCGTGCCGTTCGTACAGAGAGCCCCGCTCGATCAGCTTCAAGATAGCGTTTATAATCACATTACCGGCGAAGTGATTTTCGGGTCGGACGGAGAGAGGAAACTGAAACGAGTCATACTACCCGCCCTGGACGGGTATCAACTGCTGGCGCAGGCCGTAAAGCCCGCGTCAGGTCAATATAAGGAGGAGAGCAAGTATGCTTCAAAGACTAATTTCGGGCGGCATCATGATGATCCCGCTGATAGGTTGCAGCGTGGTGATGGTGTCGGTGCTGATTGAACGCGGCCTGGCGTTCTACCGCAACGGGAAGATCGACGTCCGATCGCTTCGGGCCAAAATCCTGACGCTGGTCGAAGAAGATCGTGTCGATGACGCCCTCAATCTATGCAGCGCGACGCCGGGGCCGGTTTCTGCCGTGCTGATGGTGGGGCTGCAAACCTACAAGAAGACGATCGCGCTGAACGCGTCGCAAATGGTCCAGCGCGAATTGATCCAGAAGGCGATGGACGACTACGCCCCGCAGGCGCTTCATGCCGCGGAGTTGCGTCTCAACTGGTTATCGACGATCAGTAATGTGGCGCCGTTGTTCGGCATGACCGGCACGGTAACCGGCATGATCCGGTCGTTCGGATCGCTCTCGGGTGCCGGTTCCTTGGACGCCGGCGTGGTCGGGGCGGGCATCTCGGAGGCCCTCGTCGCAACGGCATCCGGTCTCATCATCGCTCTGACCTCTCTGATTCCATACAACTCGTTCATGAACCGGGTGGAAAAGCTGGCCCTGGACATCGGAGAGGCGTCGTCCGAGCTTGTCGAGTCGGTCACGATGCGTCGGGAACAGGAGATGGCGGAGTAGACGGAGTCCGGGATGTATAGGAGACCCAAAAAAAAGCTTCTCGGTCAGGAGGCAATCCCCACGACACCTCTGGCGGATATGATGTTTCTGTTGCTCATCTTCTTCATCATGACCACGACGCTGGCGAAAGTGACCGGCTTTGTCACCGACATGCCGTCGGGGCAGAAGGGGGACCAGTCCCAGAAGCAGAAGACCACCTCGGTGGCGCTGCACGACGAGAAGATCGCCTTCAACGACCAGAATGTGAGCATGGATGAGTTGTACAAGCTCGTCAAGGGGCTCCGCCTGGACCAGAAGGTGGGCGACGCCAAAGTCGTCATCGTGTCGGCGGCCGGGATGGTGAACTACCAGAACTACTTTGAAACCATGGCGATCATCCAGAACAGCGGCGGCGTCGTGGCGATCGAGACGGAGGGCAAGTAGGCCATGATGAAGCGCATGAAGAAGCATGAGCTTCCGGTGGTTCCGACGGCGAACCTGGTGGATATCGCCATCCTGCTGATCATTTTCTACATGGCCTGCAGCAATTTCGTGTCGCAGTCGAATGTGGAACTCAAGCCGCCGAAGGCCCGCGATCTGCAGAAGCTCCAGGAACCCCTGGTGATCGTGACGATCGACAAACAGGGAGTCATCCGCATGCAGGGCAAGGAAGTGCCGAACGCCCAGGCGGTGGAGACGAGTGTGACCGTCCTGGTCAAGGACAAGAAGGACGACCAGAAGAACGTGATGTTCAAGTGCGACGCAGGAGTCAACCGCGAGATTTTCGAACCGGTGATGGACGCCATCGTTAACGGCGGGGGTGTCGTGGTGGCGGCGGGAGACAACGTCAAGTTCCCCTGAGGGGACCTTTTGGGTGCAAGCGAGTAACAGGAACAAACGAGGAGCCTGAAGATGCAAGAGAAGAAACAAGGCACAGCGTACCATTCGCCTGACAAGCTACTGTCGGGTTTCAGCAAAGGTCGAATCGTCGTGTGGATGCTCGTGGCGGTCGCCATCCACGTGGTGTTCATCGGAGTGACGTCGCTGGGTTATATCCGGGACCGGTGGGTCGACCCGGATGGCGCGAAGCTCCGGAAGATAGCGGCCGAGGCCGCTTTGAAGGCGGAACAGGATGCGGCTCGCAAGGCCGCTGAACCGCCGGCGGCGGCGACGTCCGTGGCGGCAGCGACCAACGCCCCGTTAACGAACGCGGTGAGCACAGCGACCAGCGGGACGACGGCGGAAGAGAAGCTGCTGGAGCAACGAAAGAACACGCCCGTGGGCAAACGCCTTACCGAGGCGGCAAAGATAAATGAGCTGCCGGCGCAACCCGGGGACGTTGGAATTTCCATAGAGGATACGAACGTTAAGTAGGGGTGCAGGAGATCGCACGGACGAGAATTGGGGACCCGGTGCCTCTGATCGCAACGATCCTGAACAGGCAACCATGCAACGAGTGAGATCGTACAGTCCATGGCCGACGCTGCTCTGTTTCCCGCTGGCAATGCTGGCCGGGGTGCTGGGGCGCTACGCCCTGACCCTGCCTATCTACTTTGACGATCTGGTCGGTCGCTTCAAGGTCCTCCGGGGCCCCTTCATGGTTGAGCGATGTACGGAAACCGTGGGATCGCTGTGCCTGGCCTTTGCGGTGTGCGCCGTGGCGATTCTCGTTATCTGTTTCCTGGGGCTGATGGTCAAAAGGGGCTGGTCGCTGGCGTTGCTGCGTAAAGGGTACGTTATCGGCTATGTGGCCTTCTTCATCTTTCTCCTGGTCGTGATGAAGATCACGGGCGTGGTCATGAGCCGGAACCTGGTGATCGACGAAGTCGCCACGAACCCGATTATCGTGTTCTACTGGCGTCTGGACGCCCTCTGGCTTCCTGCTTGCGTCATGGTGGTGCTCGCGTTCCTGCATGTCTTGTCGTGGCGACGCGCCGTAATCTCCTATTACACTGGGGTACAGGACGATACGCCGGCGCTGGGCGATCGCATCCTGGAGAACGTCAGAACAAACGGGCCGGACCCGATGTTCCGGAAGAGTGTCCTGTCCAGCGTCAGCCTTCACATTTCCGTCATCATCCTGATCCCGTTGCTGCTGTCGCTGCATGGCGGTTGTGTTGAGCCGTACCGGATCCAGAAGGGCAGCGGGACGAGTGATTTCGGCGGTTCCAAGCCGGTTGTCGTAAAGAAAGTCGTCAAGAAGAAGAAGCAGAAGAAGTACTTGCTGAATAAGCAGTCGTCCATTTCCTTCCATATCCCGACTCTCGACGAGTCCAAGGTCAGCGAGCAGGTCGAGAAAGACACGCAACTGGTCTACGAGGCAAATCCAATGCGCGTTCGCGACGGGTCTGCAGGCTACGGCCCGGGGGGTGGGGGAAAGATGGGCGTCGGGAACAAGAACGGGCCCGGCGGGTGGCCGGAGGGGTCGGAGAACGCCAAGTTCCGGTTCATCCGGCTCGAGTATAACGGGTCGGGTTGGGACGACGGGATGGACGCCGTCTCACGAGCCGACATGAATTTCCTCGATGCGTTCCGGAAGATGACCGGCTTCAAGACGGCCGAAGCGTCGGAAAGCCATGCCATCGCGCTCTTGAAGAAGTATCCCAAGGGGCTGGCGCCACCTTTTGTCTACATGACAGGGAACGGCGATATCAACGTTCCTGAAGGGGACAAGAAGATCCTTCGGGCCTATCTCATGGATGGCGGCATGCTGTTCGCCGATTGCGGCAGTCCGAGATGGGACGGGAGCTTCAGGTCGTTCATCCAGTCGGTTCTGCCGGGGCAGGCATTGTGTGTGATCGCGGATGACGATCCCATATTCCAGATTCCCTGGCCTTTCCCGAACGGGGCGCCGCCTATCTGGCACCATGGCGGTCGGCGAGCGCTCGGCATCAAAAACAAGGATCGATGGATCGTGTTCTATCATCCGGGTGACATCAATGATGCGTGGAAGACCGGGCACGGCGGGCTTGATCCGGACATGGCAAAGGGCGCGATTGAGATGGGGATCAACATTGTCTATTACGCGTTCACCCACTATCTCGAAGCGACGCGCAAATACCGAAAATGATATTTGTAAAACTCTACCAATACTTCGGCGTGGTCGGCATCCTGTCCATCGTGGCATGGATCATGGGCGCCGGTCTGCTGATCCGCTATGCGCGACGCGAGCGCTTCAAGGCACACTACACGCTCGTTCTTGGCATTGCGATTGTGGCCCACGTTTTGGGCCGTCTGAATTCCGATCAGGTCAGCGGGATCCGCGTGGACGAACGCGCCAGGCTGGAAGCCATTCAAGAGGAACGTTTGCGCTTGCGGGAGGCGTCCGATGGACCTGGCAAAGTGCGCGTTCGGTTCGCCGAGGACTCCGCGAGCGACCGGTTGGATGAGGCCGGCGTCAGCAAGGAGGATCTCCAGCAATTGGCGGGGGAAGCCGAGGCCAACATCGCGCCGGAAGGCCTCTCAACGCCCGCGAGCGCTGGCGCCGAAGAGAAGCCTGAGGAACCCGCGATGGCGACGCAAGACCCGGAACTGGCCCCGGCGGGGGGCGAGGAGCCTGCCTATCGCCGGGCGGGGAAGCAGTCGAGGGAGAAGGGCAAGCAGGTGGCGCTGCCCGCGATCGGTTCGGCAAGTGAGGCCGTCACGCCCATGGCCGACAATACGTTTCGCATTATGCCGGAACCGGATGTGACGGCAGCGAACCGGCTCGATCGGTGGAATCTGCTGGCCATTGCCCTGCTGTTGTGGGCCGCCTCCATTGCCTTTGTCTGGGACTACCTGCTTCGGCTCAACACGACTTTCCACTGGCGCTATCCGCTTCCCATAACCGGGCACTGGCTCGACTCCGTATTTCCCAAGGCGCGAAGCGTTCTTGTCCTGCAGCCGAAAGAAGGAGTGCTTAGGAGTTATCTGGAAGGGATCGTTCGCAAAGGCGAAACCTTCCTCTATCTGGGAGACAAGAGCCTGTGGCGTGTGGCCACGCTCCCTCGACTGCCTTTTGTGACGTGGATCCTGTGGGCATTCCGTAAGACAAGGGCGGGTGGCCGGCGGGTCCTGGGGTGGACGCCGCGTTTTGTGCGCCGAACCTTCGTTGGAACCGGCAAAGGGATCTACTGGCTGTTTTGGGGAATCGGCTACGTCTTCAAAAAGGCGGGACGGGCGATTGCCTTTCCCTTCCGATTCATCCCGACGGGCAAGTGGGGCGCCGCCCTGCGTCGCGGAAGCGTTCGCGGCTGGACCTGGGTCCGCGAACGGTGTGCCGATCTGCGGTATCTTCCGATCGCTTCCTGGTTGGGTCTTCCGCTGCAGCGAATCGCCTACGGTACACCGGGGGTGCCGTCCGGGAGCGATTTCGTGTTCGATGCCGTGTGGTTCAATCGCTATTGCGTCGAGGTCGGCGACAAGGCCGCCGCCGAACGACTGACCCAGGATATTGTGCCGTATCTGGATAGGCGCACGCTCACTCGGGCCGCCGCGAGACGGACCGTGAACGTTGTCTGGGATTTCGCGACCCGTCCGGACGAGGCGACAATCAAGAAGCTGACTCCGTTATTCAAGGAGACAAATTTCAAGTTCCTGGTATCGGTGCCGGAGAAGACGCCGGAAGCCGTCGCGGATTGTTTTGAAGAAGTCTATTTTGACGAACTTCCTCTACGTGCATCGCACGATTTCACATCTGACCTGTCGAGCGTGGTAAAGACGTCGGCAGAGCCGCCCCCCGCCGTTGAGAAGGCGGCCGAGGCCGACAAAGTGCCTAAGGCGAGCGAGGCCACGCCTCTTGTTACGGAGTCCACTTCCCTGGTGGCACCGCCACCTCCTCCGGCAGCCGTCGAAAGCACGGCCGAGATGGCTGCCGCCTCAGCCCTGAAGGAAGCCGAGGCCAAAGCGGCCGAAGCGGCAAGAGAGGCGTCGGTTCGGGCCGAGGCGGATCGCCAACGTCGTGAGGCAGAGGAGCTGTCGAGGCGAGAGGCTGCCGCGAAGCTGCAAAGGGAAGAGCTGGAGAGACGCGAACAAGAGAAGCGTGCGGCCGCTCAGGCTGCCGCCAGCCAGCCGCCGCCCCCGGTCCCGGCGGGGAGCGGGTTCGTTTTCACGTGCCCGCGCTGTTCCCAGACCCTGGCCGCAGAACCGTCGTGGGTTGGACAACAGGTCACCTGCCCGCTGTGTGCGGCGGTGCTCGTTGTCCCAAGCCCTGAAGTGGGTGGGGCCCCACCGCCGACTCCGGCGCCCGCCGACGCGGAGGCCGAGCGGGTGGCCAAGGCCCAGGCGGCCGAGCGCGAACGGATCGAAGACGGACGCAAGCGGCAGGAAGCGGAGACTCTGGCGCGGAAAACGGCCGAAGAACAGGCGCTGAGAGAACGGATGGCGCAGGAGACCCAGGCGCGCGCGGACGAGCTGGCGCGTCGTGAGGCCGAAGCCCAGGCGGCGTTGCTGAAGGCAGAGCAGGAGATCGCCGGTAAAACGCAACCTCAAACCCCGGCGGGGGGATTTGCGTTCGCGTGCCCACGCTGCAACCAGACACTGTCGGCCGAGCAGAACTGGATCGGCATGGAGGTCGCCTGTCCGCTTTGTGGGGCGAGTATCGTTGTACCCAAGCCCGTTACCCAAAGCGGCACGGCTCAGCCGCCCGCAGGCGAGGGGGGGGCGCCGGGCAGTTTCAAGTTCGCCTGTCCGAATTGTCATCAGCAACTCAGCGCCCAGACGGACTGGTCGGGGATGCAGGTGACGTGTCCGCAGTGCAATCAGGCCATGGTGGTGCCGGCCGCCCCTGTGGCGACATAGGGCTCAGGCCGATTTCGAACCGGCATGAAGTCGATGCCTTCTGGAGAAGCTAAATATGAAGACCCTCCTGATCACGGGGAGTAGCGGGCTGATCGGTTCGGAGTGTGTGGGATACTTTGACCGCCAGGGGTGGGCTGTCTGCGGTGTCGACAATAACATGCGCAAGGACTTCTTTGGTCCCGACGGCGATACCACCTGGAATCTCGAGCGCATTCGTCAATCCGCGCGCCACTTCAAGCATGTCAGCGAGGATATCCGCAATCGGAAGGGAATGCTGGACCTGTTCAAGGAGGTGCATCCGGATTTTGTGATCCATTGCGCGGCACAGCCCAGTCACGACCTGGCGGCCTCTCGTCCTTTCGATGACTTTGACGTCAATGCCGGAGGCACGATGAATGTGCTGGAGGCGGCCCGTCAGTTTGCGCCGGACGCGGTCTTCTGTTTTATGAGCACGAACAAGGTGTACGGGGATGCTCCCAATGAACTGCCGCTGAAGGAACTGGAGACACGGTGGGAGTACGCCGACCCGCGGGATTTCAACGGGATTCGTGAGGATTTCCGGATTGATCGCAGCAAGCATAGTATTTTCGGCGCCGACAAGGTGGCGGCTGACGTCATGGTTCAGGAGTACGGTCGATATTTCGGAATGAAGACCGCGTGTTTTCGTGGGGGCTGTCTCACGGGCCCGGCCCATTCCGCGGCGGAGTTGCACGGGTTTCTTGCCTATCTGATCAAGTGCGTAAAGAGCGGCCGGAAGTACAGGGTTTTCGGGTACAAGGGCAAACAGGTGCGCGATAACATTCATTCCCTGGATGTCTGCCGTGCATTTGAGGAATTCTATGAGAATCCCCGTTGCGGTGAGGTATATAATTTGGGAGGAGGCCGCGCGAACAGCGTCTCGATGCTGGAGGCGATCGATTTGGCGGAACGGGTCGTGGGCAGGAGACTCGACTACGAGTATGTCGAACAGAACCGCGCGGGCGACCACATTTGTTACATTTCCGATCTGTCGAAGATGCATGGGCATTTCCCGCGCTGGCAAGTGACCCGGTCCCTGCAGAACATTGCGGAGGAGATTGCGGCGGGGGTGGGGCATGCCTGATGCGGGCATTGGCCCGGCCGAAATCTCCGGAAAGACAGGCTCAAGTGGGTTCCGGGAGCGGGGCCTTTCCGATTTAGCCCTGTTTTCAGCTATTTCCTTGATGGGCAGGATCATACTTGACGGCGTTGTCAGGTGTGCCATACTCCTTTGCGTGTTGTTTACCCTCGTTGCTTTTGGAGAGATGTAATGAATTTCGGTGTTATCGTGGCGGCCGGTAAGAGCGAGCGGATGGGGCCCGACGTGGACAAGGCTTTCCTGAGCCTCGGGACGAAGCCTGTGGTTGCTTACTCTCTCCTGGCATTTGAGAAGTGCCCGGACATCGATGGCGTCATCCTGGTGGTACGGAAGGACCGTCTGGACGCGGCGCGGGCCATGGTTCAGATGTTCGGATGTGCCAAGGTGAAACGGGTGGTCGCGGGTGGCACGAAGCGACAGGTTTCCGTCACCAACGGACTGGCTCACGTGAGCCGTGAGACCCGGATCGTGGTTATCCATGATGGGGCGCGTCCGTGCGTTACCCCGGACCTGATTTCCGAGGTTGTGAAGTCGGCGAAGCGAAACGGATCCGGCGTGGCCGCCGTCAAGATCACGGACACCATCAAAGAGGTGGAGAAGGGGGTTACGGTCTCCCGAACGGTGGATCGGACAAAGTTGTGGGCTGTTCAGACCCCGCAGGCCTTCAAGTATGAAGTGCTTGTCAATGCGTTGGAACACGTTAGAAAGAAAAACCTGACGGTAACGGACGATGCTTCAGCCGTTGAAGTCTCAGGTCACGAAGTTCATCTCGTGTCTGCTGCGTGGTCCAATATCAAGATCACAACGGCTGGCGATCTGGTAACGGCAGCCCTCTTCCTGAAGCTCTGAGCAGACAAGCGCACATGAATGACGTCAAATACGCAGTTCTGGGAGACATCCACAGCAACTGGGAGGCTCTGGAAACCGTTCTGAAGGACGCGGCGGAGCACAATGTTACCTCCTATATCTGCGTAGGCGACATTGTCGGATATAACGCCAACCCGTCCGAATGTCTTGAACGGATTCGCGAACTGAAATGTGTATGCGTCAGGGGGAACCACGACCATTATTGCTCCCATGACGAATGTCTCGAGGACTTTCATCCGTTGGCCGCCAACGTGGTGGACTGGACGCGGAATCAGCTGAGCGCCGACCAGATTGAGTACCTCCGGACTTTGAAAATGTCCGCTATTGTCGGCGGGGTCACCATCGTCCACAGCACCCTCGATATGCCCGACAAGTGGGGATATGTCTTTGATGTTCTGGAGGCAGACGCTCATTTCAACTACCAGAACACCGCCGTCTGCTTCCATGGTCATACCCACGTTCCAATTCTCTTTGAGAAGCAGGGACGCGTGGTCCGCGAGACGTTCACGAAAATCAGGGTGGGAATGGGTAAGAAGTACTTTGTCAACACGGGGAGCGTCGGACAACCGCGGGATGGAGATCCCCGTGCTTCGTATGTGATCTACGACGTGAAGGCAAAGGAAATCGAGCTGCGGCGTTTGCCCTACGACATCGAGACAACGCAGAACAAGATCCGTAAAGTCGGGCTCCCTGAACGGTTGGCAAAGAGGTTGGAGCTAGGGAAGTAGTCGTGTCGCGCCCCGGGCTAGACGGGGAGGATGAACAGTAAGGAGAGAGGAATATGGCATACACCATTTCTGAAAAATGCACCAAGTGCGGTAGCTGTGTCTCCGTGTGTCCGCAAGAGGCAATCAGCGAAGGCGATCCCCGCTACGTTATCGACCCGGACAAGTGCGTCGACTGCGGACTTTGCGCCGACGAATGTCCGGTGCAGGCCATTGCAGCCGGTGCCTAGGACTTTGAGCACTCATCCTCCACGGGCATCCGCCCCGGGCTATCGGTTTTTGTTTGGTCCCGTGCCGTCGCGGCGGCTGGGGCGTTCGCTCGGGGTGGATCTTCTGGTTCCCAAGACCTGCACGTACGACTGCGTTTTCTGCGAAGTTGGCCGTACCACGCATCGGACTCTGGAGCGCCGTGAGTATGCGTCCGTGGACGATGTCATGGCCGAACTGCAGGCCTGGCGGAGGAATGGGGGCGAGGCGGACCGCATTACGGTGGCCGGATCGGGTGAACCGACTCTTCACACGCGAGTCGGCGACGTTCTGGATGGCATCGGCCGATTGAGCGCCATTCCCAGCGCCCTGTTGACAAATGGATCGTTATTCTATCTGCCGGAGGTGCGAGCCGCCGCCACCCATGCCGATCTTGTCAAAGCCTCGCTGAGTGCGTGGGATGCGACATCGTTCGAGGCGATCAATCGTCCTGCGCCGGGACTGGGCTTTGTTGCCGTGGTGGAGGGCCTTCGAACCTTCAGATCCGAATTCCACGGCGAGTTCTGGCTGGAAGTCGTTCTGGTGGAGGGGGTTAATGACACGCTGGCGGGTGTCGAGGCGATAGCCCGGATAGCGGAGGGCATTCATCCCGACCGTGTTCATTTGAACACTGTGGTGCGTCCTCCGGCCTTCCCGTCGGCACGTGCCGTATCTCGGGGCCGCTTGGAGGAATTCAGCCGTTTGTTCAAGCCGACCGCCGAGGTCATTATCGGATTCGACCGGTCTTCCTGCCGATCGGGCCGTGTCGATGAAACCGCGATTATCGCCATGGTGAATCGCCGCCCATGCACGCAACGCGACTTGGAGCAGGCCCTGGAAGCCAGGGCGGAGACCCTTGCGCCTGTCCTGCGGGAACTCCTGAGGCAGGGAAAGCTGCAGATGAACCAGCAGGGGGGCGGCGTCTACTATCGGTCGGTGGCCCCCGCAAATCAGCGCTAAAACGCTCTGGCCATTCGGGGCGACCTCTTCTACACTCTGGGGTCTGTTTTCGTAAACGCACAGAAAGCAGGATCGTGTCATGATCGCATGGATAAACAGCCTGTTCGGAACAAGACATCAGCGGGATGTGCGGAAGTTGAAGCCCTTGGTGGAGCGCATCAACGCATTTGAGAAAGAATACCAGTCGCTTTCTGAGGAACAACTGCGTGGCAAGACGGCGGAGTTCAAGGACCGCCTGGCTCACGGCCAGACGCTGGATGACATTCTGTGCGAGGCGTTTGCCGTGGTGAAGAATGCGTGCCGTCGTCTTTGCGGCACCAAGTTCGATGTGTGCGGACACGAGTTGCTGTGGGACATGATCCCGTTCGACGTCCAGTTGACGGGCGGCATTGTTCTTCACCAGGGCAAGATCGCCGAAATGGCCACCGGGGAAGGCAAGACGCTGGTGGCCACGATGCCCCTTTATCTCAATGCGCTCACCGGCCAGAGCGTGCATCTGGTGACCGTCAACGACTACCTGGCTCGTCGCGACTCGCAGTGGATGGGCGCCGTCTTCCAGTACCTGGGGCTGACGGTCGGCTGTATCCAGAACCAGATGAATCCTTCCGAACGGCGCGCGGAATACGCGAAGGACATCACCTACGGTACAAACAGCGAATTTGGGTTCGACTATCTTCGCGATAACGGGATGGCCTATGACCCCGAGAGCCAGGTCCAACGCGGCCACTACTACGCCATCGTCGATGAGGTGGACAGCATTCTTATCGATGAAGCACGAACGCCACTAATCATCTCCGGTGCCGCTCCCTTCTCCACAAACCAGTACTTCGAGCTTAAACCCCGCGTTGAGGACTTGGTACGGCGGCAGCGGACGTTGTGCAACTCGCTGCTCCAGCAGGCGAAAGACCTGCTCGAGAAGGGACAGACCGAAGAAGCCCAGCTCAAGCTCTACCAGGTTCGGCAGGGCATGCCCAAGCACACCCAGCTGATGCACATCCTGGAAGATCCCGATACCCGCAGGTTGTTGGAGAAGATTGACTCTGCCCTGCTCACGGATATGCGCAAAGAACAGGCGCGCGCCCTTCGCGAGGAACTCTTCTTTACCATCGACGAACGAGGGCACGACGCGGGATTGACCGAAAAGGGTTGCGAAGCCATGAGCCCCAATAATCCGGACGCCTACGTTCTGCCCGATCTGGTCACGATCATGGCGGAGATCGATGCGAGCGCCGCCATGTCGGAAGAGGAGAAGGCCCGCAAGAAGCAGGAGGCACAGAAGACGTTTGCCGATCGAAGCGAGATGGTTCACAACGTCGATCAGCTGATCCGCGCCTACTGTCTATACGAGAAGGAAGTTGAGTATGTCGTCCAGGATAACCAGGTCCTGATCGTTGACGAGTTCACGGGCCGCATCCTTCCCGGCCGGCGTTGGAGCGACGGACTCCACCAGGCCGTCGAAGCCAAGGAAGGTGTGAAGATCGAACGCGAGACCCAGACGCTGGCCACGATCACCATCCAGAACTACTTCAGAATGTACAAGAAACTGGCGGGCATGACCGGTACGGCGGAGACCGAGGCCAGCGAATTCAGCCAGATCTACCACTTGGATGTGGTGGTGATCCCCACGAACCGACCCGTCCGGCGCGTGGACAACAATGATGTCATCTACAAGACGAAACGGGAGAAATTCAAGGCCATCATCGAGGAAATCGTCGATTGCTGCAACCGTGGCCAGCCGGTTCTCGTTGGAACCATCAGCGTGGAGACATCGGAACTCGTCAGCCGGATGCTTAAACGCGAGAAGATTACCCATAACGTGTTGAATGCGAAGAACCACGAACGCGAGGCCGAGATCGTCACGCGGGCGGGCCAGCGTGGCGCGGTCACGATCGCCACCAACATGGCCGGGCGCGGAACCGATATCAAGCTAGGAGAAGGCGTCGTGCACATCGATCGTGCCGTGATTCAATCCAACGCGCGTCTCGAGGATAAACTCGGCGACGGACGAGTTCTGCGTACGGTGCTGAGGGAGAATCCGTGCGGGCTTCATGTCATCGGCTCGGAACGCCACGAATCCCGGCGAATCGACCGGCAGTTGCGCGGCCGCTGTGCTCGGCAAGGGGACCCCGGGTCGTCGCGCTTCTACGTTTCGTTGGAGGACGACTTGATGCGGCTTTTCGGGTCCGACCGCATCGCCAACGTCATGAGCCGGCTCGGACTGGAAGAAGGGCAGCAGCTCGAGCACCGATGGCTGAACCGGTCCATCGAAACGGCCCAGAGGCGCGTGGAACAGCAGAACTTCTCGATCCGTAAGCGAACCCTGGAGTACGACGATGTCATGAATAAGCAGCGCGAGATCATCTATGGTTTCCGCGGCGGCATCGTCAGCAGCCAGACGATCCGCGAACAGGTGTACGATATCTTCAATGACCTGATCGAAGATCAGATCGAGGCTCTGCTAGTGGACGACACGCCGGACTCGATATCGGCGTTTGTGGGGTGGGCCCGCAGCACGTTCCCGATCGTCATTCGGGACGATGAGGTGAAGCCACGGATGGCGGAACCGCAGGGCATTGCCCGTATGGTGTTTGAGCGCGTCAAACGGGCGTATGACCTTAAAATGACCGGCGAGGATCCAGAGCGGGCGCCCATGATGGAGCGCCACGTGGCGCTCCAGGTGATTGACTCGCAATGGCAGGACTACCTGCGGGCCATGGACGCCATGCGCCAGGGTGTTGGACTTCGCGCCTATGGACAGCAGGATCCCCTGGTCGAGTACAAGCGGGAAGCATACCGGATGTTTGAAGAGCTCATGAACGGTATCAAGCAGGACATCTCGTCCACGGTATTCCGGTCGACGACGTCCATGCAGTCGCTGCGGACGTTCATGGAGGCGCTTCCCCAGACGCTGGTTCATGACGAGGTGTCGGTCCTCACACGCGCACGGCAGAGTGAGGCCGCCGTGGCAGAAGTCGGTGGACGGGAGGGCGGGGGCAGGGGGACTCGTCGCCGTGCGCCGGAACCCATCGCGCCGTTTGAGAGGGACCAGCCCAAGGTAGGCCGTAACGATCCTTGTCCTTGCGGCAGCGGTAAGAAGTACAAGAAGTGTTGTGGCAAATGACGCCTCCGTTCCGGATAGCACCCAACGGATGGCGGGCGCTGGCCGCCATATCGTCGGGCCTGCTCCTGGCAGCCGCATTCCCTCCGCTCGAAGTCTCGCAACTGGCGTGGTTTGCGCTGATCCCGTTGCTGGCCATGGCGATCTATACCCGGCCCCGGGCAGCATTCCAGTGGGGGTTTGTCGGCGGTCTGGTGTTCTGGCTGAGCACTCTCTCCTGGCTTCTCACGCTTTCCCGAACCGGTGGCCCCTGGCCCCTCGTGCTGTTGGGGTGGGTTTCTTTGTCGGCCTATTGTGCGCTCTACGTCGCCGCGTTCGCCATGGTGGCGTCCGTGTTGTTCTCCCTGTGGCTGTCCGCGTCCGCTGGTGCCGATGCAGGACGAGTAACCAAGGCGCCCGCCTGGGGCCCCGCCGGGCTGGTCATCATCATCCCGCTGCTGTGGGTGGGTTTCGAATATCTGCGGGGAACGCTCTTCACGGGGTTTCCATGGAACGCCGTCGGGGGCAGCCAGTTCAGCAATCTGATTCTCATTCAAGGCGCTGAATGGGGAGGGGTCTATGTGGTTTCGGCGGTGATCGTGTTGCTCAATACCGCGCTGACGTTTTCGGCCATTCGTATTGCCGATGCGCTCCTGAAGAAACGGCAGACTCTGGCCCGATGGGACTTGCTGATCGCCATCCTCGCGCTTGCCGGATATTGCCTGGCCGGTGCGCGCTCCTCCGCTTTGGCCGAGGTGTCGGCGCCCGGCGCCAGGCGGGTTAGCCTGGCGGCCATCCAGCCGAACATACCGCAACTGAAGAAATGGTCGTCGGAGTCGGCGTTTGTGCAGGAGATCTTCGGAAGTCTGCGGAAGCAGACTGAGTTCGCCCTGGCCGTGGAGAAACCGAACCTGATTCTCTGGCCGGAGACCGCCGTACCGGGGCCGCTGTTGACCGATCCGGAAACCGCCGACTTCGTCGATGACCTTGCCACAAACGGCGTCCCGCTTCTCGTGGGAGCTATGGAAGTGGGGGACTACTCGGGGCGCTATCCCACTCTCTACAACAGCTCGTTTCTTGTAACCGGCCCGAGGACGATTGCCGGAGTTTATAGAAAACTGCACCTGGTCCCGTTCGGGGAATACCTGCCTTTTGATCGCACCTTTTCGTTTGTCAAACGGTTCGCACCGCTTGGATTCAGCTGCACGCCGGGGGACGAGACCACGGTATTCCAGCTCGAACGACCGGCCGTGGGGTTCTCTGCGCTGATCTGTTTTGAGGACATTTTTCCTTCCCTGTCGAGGAACGCGGTTCGCGGCGGGGCCCGTTTTCTCGTGAACCAGACGAACGACGGATGGTTCGACGGTTCATGCGGAGCACGGCAGCACCTCAGCCAATGTGTCTTCCGAGCGGTGGAAAACCGCGTCGGGGTGGTGCGCGTGGCAAACACCGGGATCACGTGTTTCATCGAACCGAGCGGCAAGACGGATATGCTCGAGAATGGAGCCGGAGAGACCCGCTTTGGCGGATTCAAACTGGACACCCTTCCCGTGCCGGAAGCTGACATGTCCCTGACGTTTTACACGCGGTATGGCGATCTTCCGTTCGCTTTGCCGTGCGGCGTGGCGGCCGGCGCGGCTTTTGCGCTTGTGTTGGTCCTCGAAAGAAGGAAAATGGGTACCCGATCGGTTAAGGAGAAGAGCGCATGATTCAGGAATTGAAACAACGGTTGGAGTTGTTGCGCAGACATTTGTCGGAAATGCGAGGTTATCTTTGACGCCGACACCAAAGAACGAATGCTCCTGGACCTCGAGAAGAAGGCAGCCGTGCCCGGTTTCTGGGATGACGCCGGCAAGGCAAAGGCAGTCATAGACGAGGCCAATCTGTATCGAGCGGTTCTGGCTCCCTGCCGGGACATTGATAAAGGAATCCAGGACATCGAACTGCTCATCGGGCTCGCGTCCGAAGAAGCCGACGAGTCGCAGCGTCACTCGGCCCTTGGCGAAGCCAAGGCATCGCTGGAAGCCGCAGAGAAGGCCTTTGAGAAGCTTGAATTCCAGTCGCTCATGAATGGTGAACTGGACGCGAGCAGTGTCTACCTCACGTTACATGCGGGCGCTGGCGGCACGGAATCGTGCGACTGGGTTGACATGCTGTTCCGCATGTACTGGCACTACTGTGAAGATCATGGCTTCACGCTCGAGCTGATGGAGGCGCAGCCCGGTGAGGAGGCGGGTCTGAAACGCGTGACCTTCTTCGTGGGCGGACCGTATGCCTACGGATACCTCAAAGGCGAGCGGGGGGTTCATCGGCTGGTCAGGATCAGCCCGTTCGACGCCAACAAGCGGCGCCATACGACCTTTGCCGCGCTTGATGTTGTGGCGGAGATCGCGGATGACATCGAGGTCGATATCGTTGAGAGCGATCTGAGGATCGACACCTATCGTTCGAGCGGGGCGGGGGGGCAACACGTTAACAAGACGGATTCCGCGGTGAGGATCACCCACTTACCCACCGGTATTGTGGTGGCATGCCAGGCGGAACGCTCGCAGCACAAGAACCGTGGCAAGGCAATGAAGATCCTTCGGGCCAAAGTCTACGAGTTGATGCGAGATCAAAAACGGAAGGAAATGGAGCGTTTCTATTCCAAGAAGGGCGAGATTGCGTGGGGCAGCCAGATCCGCTCCTATGTGATGCAGCCGTATACCATGGTGAAGGATCATAGAACGGGTTGTGAAACCGGTAATGTCAATGCCGTGCTGAATGGGGCGTTACAGCCATTTGTGGATGCCTATCTCAAGAGCGCCCTGGCAGGCGGCAAGGAACCGAGCAAGGCATAGGAAGAATCGAGGTAACTATGGCACTGGTAAGCATGACGGGATTCGGACGGGGAGAAGCGTCGGCCGGAGGGATGAAGGTGGAGGTCGAACTGAGCTCGGTGAACCGCAAGCAATTTGACCTCCATTTCAATTTGCCCAAACCCCTCGCGGCGCAGGAAGCGCGTCTTTACGAGTTGATTCATCAGGCCGTACCACGAGGCGCCATTTCCGGTTCGGCCCGCATCAGTGTCTCGGGGAAGGCCCTTCGCCGATATGTCTCGGTCGACACCGACATGGCGGAAGCCTACATGGCCCAAATCGCGAAGACGGCGCGCGGCTTGGGATTGAAGAACGACCTGACGGCGAGAACGCTGGTGCAATTGCCCGAGGTGGTGCGCTTCGAAGCGCCGGAGAAGGATTCATCGCATGTCTGGCCCCTGATGGAGAAAGCCGTTAAGCAGGCTCTGAAAGGCCTATCGGCCATGAAGAGAAGAGAAGGACAAGCCATCCAGAAGGATTTGGCGCGTCGGTTGAAGGCACTTCATGTCCTGATTCAGAGTATCAAGCGCATCGCGCCCAAGGTGGCCCGCGAATACCGTCTCAGCCTCGAGAACCGGCTTCGCGATGGGGGGTTCGATCTCTCGAAGATTGACCCGCAGATGCTCAAGGACGTGGCCATGTTCGCGGAGCGTGCCGACATTTCCGAGGAGATCGTACGGTTGGAGAGTCACTTCAACCAGGGGGCCGAGCTCATGCGGTCCCATACGCCATCGGGGCGGTCGTTGGACTTCCTGTGCCAGGAAATGCTCCGGGAAATCAACACGATCGGGTCCAAAGCGAACAACGCGGACATTACGCGGCACGTTATCGCTTTCAAGGCCGGGCTCGAATGCATCCGGGAGCAGATCCAGAATGTCGAATGAGCAAAATAAGTCGCGCCCTTTACTGGTCGTTTTGTCCGCTCCGTCGGGGGCCGGCAAGACAACGCTAGCGACCGCGCTGCTGGGCAAACGGTCGAACCTGGTCCGCTCGGTCTCCTGCACTACCCGGAAGCCACGCGGTTCTGAGGCGGATGGCACCGACTATTACTTTGTTTCAGACACGCAGTTTGAGGCGCGCATGGCAGCCGGCGATTTTCTTGAGCACGCCGAGGTGCACGGCAATCGCTATGGCACCCTTCGCAAAACGGTAGAGGATGCGCTTCGGAAGAATCTCAGCCTGCTGCTGGTGATCGACGTTCAGGGCGCCGCTCAGGTCAGAGATCACGCCCGCAAGATGAAACCGCAAGATGTTATCCGGCAGGGTCTTGTGGACATATTCGTGAAGCCGCCCAGCCTTGAGGTGTTGCAGGAGCGACTGGAGAAGAGGGGCGAAGACAGCGCGGAAACGATCGAAAAGCGCCTGAAGAACGCCATGGAGGAAATGGGACGTGCCAAGGACTTCAAGTATGTTATAGTGAACGAAAACTTGAGTGAGGCAGTGCGTGAATTGGAGCGAATCCTTGACCATGAAGCCCAGAAAACAAAGTAAGTCCGTGGTTCTCGGCGTCACCGGTTCGATCGCGGCGTACAAGGCCGCAGAACTTGTGAGACAGATGAAAACGCGCGGGTGGGATGTCTCCGTGATCATGACGCGTGCCGCCACGGAGTTCGTTGGGGAGCTCACGTTTCGAACACTGTCCCGGAATCCGGTGGGGGTCGATATGTTCGACAAGAGCCTGGAATGGATGCCCGACCACATTTCCCTGGCGGACCGCGCCGATGTGCTTGTGATCGCACCCTGCACGGCGAATGTGCTGGCCAAACTGGCCCATGGAATAGCCGATGATCTTCTTACCGCGACGGTGCTGGCCTCCGATGCTCCCCTCGTCGTGGCTCCCGCCATGAATGAGAAGATGTGGGACCATTCCGCTACGCAGGACAATGTTCGGACATTGAAAAAGCGCGGAGTGTTCGTTCTGGATGTAGCGGCCGGTGACTTGGCCTGTGGGACCCAAGGTAAAGGGCGTATGGCCGATGTGAGCCTTATTATGAAACGAATCGAAT
>Ga0172375_10003381_pt1 | contig 24220 bp, 38 predicted proteins | sample LakKiv1m_FD_114537 | JGI IMG/M metagenome (GOLD analysis project Ga0172375, IMG submission 114537) | Freshwater microbial communities from Kabuno Bay, South-Kivu, Congo - kab_092012_11.1m | ecosystem: Environmental > Aquatic > Freshwater > Lake | place: Democratic Republic of the Congo... | reverse complement strand
TTTCGCGAGAATCACGAACCAACATGTCTTCCTTTTTTAGTACACTGCGAAGATCGGAAAAGCCGACCGTAATCGCCTTGGCGATAGCCAGTTTGATAGCATCGACTTGACCAGCTACTCCACCACCTTTGACAACAACGGTTATATCGAAATCCTTCTGTTTGCTGACCAGCGCCAGCGGATCGGTGATTTCAGCCAAGTGTGCTTTGTTGCCGCTCAAATATTCATCTGCCGGTTTGTTGTTGATTGTCATCTTGCCGGCACCCTTATATAAGCGTGCCATAGCGGTCGCGCTTTTACGTCGGCCCAGGCCGTAGAAATACTTAGACTCTGCCATTATTTCATAACCTCTACTTTCTCTGGTGATTGTGCCGTGTGACTATGTTCACTACCAACAAACACGCGCATTCGCTTTAAGCGATCAGCAGCCAGTTTGTTCCTGGGAATCATGCCCTTGACGGCTTGTTCGATAATCCGTGTAGGAAATTTCGTGCGCATTTCGGCCAAACTTCTTTCCGTTAAGCCGCCCGGAAAACCTGAGTGTTTATAGTACTTTTTGTCGGTTTCCTTGTTGCCGGTTACGATTACTTTTTCGGCGTTAATCACGACTACGTAATCGCCGTTGTCGATATGCGGGGTGTAGGTTGGTTTGTATTTGCCGATTAAATACTTTGCGATTACGTTTGCAACTCGTCCGAGTGGGGCAGATGAAGCGTCGATCAAAATCCAGCGACGATTAATCTCACTTTGCTTTTGTGAATATGTCTTTGAATTAACCATTACGCTTTGACCTCCTTAGCATCGGTCGTCTTTTCGACGGATTCCGCCTTGATTTCATCGACAAATGCGATTGTTGCCATCTGAGCACCATCGCCGACCCTAAGGTCGGATCGTTTAACTCGTACGTGTCCGCTTTTTCGTCCCGTTAACTGCGGTGCAATCGTATCGAAAAGTCTATTGGCAGCCTCTTGAGTGCCGAGGGCTGCGATTACGCGGCGTCTGTTTTCAAGTCCGCCCTTTTTAGCCTTCGTGATCAGCTTTTCAATATAGCGAACCAGCTCTTTTGCTTTTGGCAAGGTTGTTTTAATTTTACCTTCCATAACCAGGCTGGTAGCCAAACTTTTCATTAAAGCACGCCGTTCGTCGCGTTTACGGCCAAACTTGCGTCCAATATATCCGTGTCGATGCATAATCTAAAGCTCCAGTTCTGCCAGTTTTTCGTTAACTTCGTCTAATGCTTTTGAGCCAAAACCTTTTAGTTCGCGCAAATCTTGTTCGCTTAAAGTAACTAAATCATGAACAGTACGGATGTCGTTATTAATTAGGGCGTTTGCCGTCCTGGCCGACAGGTTTAATTCCTCGACAGGTGTATTTAGCTCGTTATTCTCGTTCTCGTCTTCTTGACCTAGTGGTGGCGCATAGTCAACTACGGTCGAGCCGGCTAGTGCTGTATACTGGTTGACTAAAATAGCAGCTGCTTCTTCGAAAGCCTGTTTTGGCGTAAGTGAACCGTCGGTTTCAATACTTAACTTGAGTTTATCCAGATTAGATTCTTGACCGACACGTGTGCTTTCGACTTTATAACGTACACGAAGAACAGGACTGAATATGGCGTCAACTGCAATCATATCGCCATGAAGTCGTCGTTTACTTGATTCTTCGATTGATCGATAACCGCGGCCTGATTCGACAACCAGATCAATAGCAACCGATTTCTTTGGATCGTCAATGTTGCAAATTACTTGGTTTGGATTGATTACCTCTACGTCTGCAGTCGTTTTAATGTCTTTAGCAAGAACCGTTCCACTGCCTTTTTTCTCGAGGCGAAGCTCAATCGGTTGGTCAGTAAACACTTTGAGTCTGATGTTCTTGATATTAAGCATTATGTCGATGACATCCTCTTTGACACCAGGAATAGTAGTAAATTCATGAGTTGCACCCTCTATCCTGAATGCTACGACGGCAGCACCTTCTACACTTGAAAGTAAAACGCGCCTTAGGCTGTTGCCAAGCGTGTTGCCGTACCCCGTATGCAATGGTTCAATATCAAACGATGCGCTAGTCGAACTGTGTTCCTCTACGCCCGCAAGTGCTGGGTTATAAATAACTTTTGTCATAGTCTATACTCCTTATCTTAACGCGAGTAATACTCGACGATTAGCTGTTCTTTGATATCTGGTTCGGTCTCTTCGCGTGAAGGTAGACCGGTAATAGTGATGGTTAGTTTTTTAGTGTCACCCTTGATCCAACCAAGAGCGCCCTGATATGTATTCTTGGCTATTTCATCCATGTTTTTGAAATAACCGGTTTGTTTGCTGCGCGGACGGACGATAATCTCGTCTCCAGCCTTAAGCCGAATTGATGGGATATCAACACGGTGACCATTTAGCAAAAAGTGGCCATGGCTTACCAGTTGTCTGGCAGCACGTCGGCTAGTTGCAAAACCGGCCCGATAAACTGCATTGTCAATGCGGCGTTCTAATAGTTGCAATAGGTATTCACCCGGTAAAAGCCCGCCTCGATCGCCAGTCCTGTTAGCTTCATCCATTAGTTTTGCAAATTGTCTTTCCAAAAGCCCATAAATGCGCCTTACCTTTTGCTTCTCACGAAGTTGTGTCAGATATAGACTTGGTTTACCTTGTCGTCCATGCGCATGCATCCCGGGGATACCGGTTTTACGTGCCATGACCTTTGCAGCCTTTGGATGAAGCGCGTAACCCTCGCGTCGGCTTTGTTTTACAATCGGGGAGTTATCTCGTGCCATACTTTATGCCCTCCTCGCGCCACGCGGTCTTACGCCGCCATGAGGTACGCCTGTTACGTCTTTAATGCTGTCGATTGAAATATCAAAACCGCTTAACACCCTGATAGCTGCTTCTCGACCTAAACCAACGCCGCTTACGAATACATCAGCGGTCTTAAGGCCGAATTGGCTTTTGGCGATTTCGGCAACTTTTTCCGAAGCAATCTGGGCTGCATATGCAGTCCCTTTCTTGCTTCCCCTAAAGCCGTTTGCTCCTGCGCTTGATGCGGCCAATGCGTTACCATTCTTGTCGGTAAATGTCACAATAGTATTGTTAAATGTTGCCTGTATGTGATACTGACCAGATGGAACTGATCGGCGTTGTTTCTTTTTGGAAGATTTTACTGTTGTTTCTGCCATATTTCAGTTCCTTTCTACGTCTTTGACGCTGCTTTCTTTTGAGTGCCGCCAACAGCTATGCCCTTACCTTTGCGCGTTCTGGCGTTAGTCCTGGTTCGTTGACCCTTAACCGGCAAGCCGTTTTTGTGTCTTAAGCCACGGTATGAACCAATATCCTTTAGACGTTTGATATTATTTGTTACCAAGCGCTGCAAATCGCCTTCTACGGTGTAATCTGCGTCGATTACTTCGCGCAAGCGTTGTTCTTCAGCCTCGGTGAGATCTTTCACCCGAGTGGTCGGCTTGACATTGGCCGCCGCAAGGATGGTACGAGCAAACTTCGGACCGATACCGTAAATATACGTCAGTGCGGTCTCGACTTGCTTTTCAGATGGAATAGTAATTCCAGCTATTCGAGCCATGCTTAACCCTGCCTTTGCTTGTTCTTAGGTTTTTTCTTGTTGATGATGCGTAATACACCCTTGCGGCGTACTAACTGGTCATCTGGATTGATTTTTTTGACACTTGCGCGAACCTTCATAAGTGTTTAAAAAACTCCCACTTATTAAATTTAATCTTTTAAGCGAAAGGTGATTCTTCCCTTACTAAGATCGTAAGGAGTCAACTCAACTTCCACTTTGTCGCCCGGCACAAGCCGGATGTAATGCTTGCGCATCTTACCCGAAATGTGAGCGATTATGTTATGACCATTCTCGAGTTCTACCTTAAATTGAGTATTAGGCAGTGATTCCACCACCTTCCCCTGCAATTTGATTACTTCCTTTTGACTGATCATAAGTTACAGCTGTTAATTATACACCAAAAACTAGAGTGCGTAAAGAGTTAGTTGCAAAAAAGTATATGCTCGTGTAACCGTGTACCCGAACTTCCTCGTATCTAACATTATATTAAATGTGTTTGGGGGATGTCAATATCGTCAAATACTTATTTGTAGTCGTCGTATGTGACCATTAAGGCGCGTGAGTTAATCTGGCGAAGCGATTCAAGTGCGACTGAAACCACGATCAAAAGACCGGTACCGCTGATTGACAGCTTGCTACCGGTAATGCCTGCCAGATTGTATAGTAGATATTCACCGACGAAAGGCAGAACGGCAACCAAACCAAGCGCTAATGAACCGAAAAGAGTCAGTCTATTTACGGTTTTGTTCAGATATTTTTCGGTCTGATTACCGGGACGTACTCCGTCGATAAAACCACCTTGCTTTTGTAGATTCTCTGCGATTTCATTTGAATTGAACACAATGCCTGTATAAAAGTAAGTGAAAGCGATTACTAATAGAAAATAAACTGCTGGATAAATAAACGCTTGAATCGTAGACCCCGTAAACGAACCCGGATCTGGTGTTTGAAACCAGGCAATTAGGTTATCTGCCAGGCCGGCAAATGACGGATTATTTGCAGCTTTTAAGATTTGCCCCAGGAAAGCAGGCAATGACATGAATGATATTGCAAAGATAATCGGTATGACATTTGCCGAAATCAGTTTGACGGGAAGAATGCTTCTGATCCCACCGTAGGTAGTATTCCCTTGTACTCTTTTTGCATAATTAATCGTGATTATTCGTTGAGCTTCATTGATTTTGACCAAAATATATAGGACTATTACTGCCGACAAGCCCAAACCTACCGACACCCAGAAGGAGGTCGGGTTAACCGGAATAGTAAACCAATTGAATACGTGCAACACGCCTTGCGATGTGTCGAAAAGCGAGCTTCCGATAGTTGCAAGCATACTTGGTATCTGACTGACGATACCTGCAAAAATAACGAGGCTGATACCGTTGCCGATACCCTGTTCTGTGATAAGCTCACCCAGCCACATAAGCAGTATTGATCCAGCCGACATGGCAAGGATGGCTACGGACCAATCAAGCAAGGTTGAGTTTGTTAGTGCGGTTGTGTTGCCCGCCAGAATAGTCTGACGCAGGATAAAGACAAAAGCTATCGACTGAATGATTGCTAATGGCACCGTGATAATACGGGTCCATTGATTTATTTTACGCCTGCCGGACTCACCGTCTTTATGTAGCTGCTCTAATTTAGGTATAGCTTTTGTTAAAAGCTGCGTAATGATTGAGGAAGTGATAAATGGGCTCATCCCAACTAAGATAATTGAAAAACTGGTTAGTGATCCACCAGATAGTAAATTCAAGAACCCCCCGAAATCAGTTTGATTAATCAGGCTATTGATTACTTCTTTCAGTTGAGTCGGTTCGGCTAGTGGTACGGGGATGTGAGCCAAAAAACGGTACGCAACCATTATTCCAAGCAAAATCAATACACGTTTTAACATGTTGCGATTCTTTAATGATTTCAGGATGTTTTTCCAATTCATCGTTTGACTTTACCCCTTATGTTCGTCCGAGTTGCGCCGACTAAACGGCCCTAATAAATTACTTATCAGTCTTTTTGACTGGCTTTTCACTCTGTTTCAATGGTACAGCAGTTTTAGTAAAAGTTCCACCTGCCTTCTCGACGGCTGCTTTGACACTTTTACTGGCAGCATAAACTTGCAGATTAACTTTTTCATTCAACTCTCCGCGCAAAATGACCTTAACGGCTTGATATGGCGATGCGATATAACCGGCATCAAATAATGCTTGGTTGTCTGCAGTTTTACCTTTGAATGCGTTCAAATGATCCAAATATACAATTTGCGCTGGGGTTCGCAGCGACTTAAAGCCTCTGGCTTTAGGAATGGCGGTAACCAACGTACGGGAACCACCGGCAAAATTAGGTCCAAACTTCTTACCGGTTCGAGAGTTTTGACCTTTGGTTCCTCGTCCTGCGGTCATGCCTTGGCCGGCTGAGATTCCTCGACCCACGCGCTTGGGTTTCTTGTTAGAAGAAATATTTAGTTCGTTATACTTAGTCATTTTTATTCTCCTGTTTTACCTTTACAGCGGCAGGTTTTTCATGGGATGACTTTAGCCACTGGCTTTTTGGCTTCAGACTTCTTAACGCCTCGATAGTAGCATATGCAATGTTTACCTTGTTAGTTGAACCAAGAGATTTAGTCAGTAGGTCTTTAATTCCGGTAACACCGATGATAGAACGGACAACACCACCGGCAATAATACCCGTACCAGGAGAAGCTGGCTTTATAAGCACACGAGCACCTGAATATTGTAACTCGCAGTCATGCGGGATCGTATCTTTGTCTGTGGCAATCGTGATTATGTGCTTTTTGGCAACCTCTGTCGCTTTAGCGATCGCGGCCTGTACGTCAGAACCTTTAGCAACCCCAATTCCAACTTTATTTTTGTCATTTCCGACAACTACTAAGGCTTTGAACCTAAAGCGGCGTCCACCCTTTACGACACGCGCAACGCGGTCGATATTTATAACTAATTCCTGAAACTCTTTCGGTTCAACCGGCATATCACGTCTGTTTTGACGTGGTCCGCGTGAACTCATGCGTGTTCTAGATGATACTTCAGCCATAATTAGAACTTTAGCCCTTCCTTGCGCGCAGCATCTGCCAGAGCGCTTAAACGTTTAGCGTATTTATGACCGTTTCTGTCAAATACGACGGTATCGATTTTGGCTTTTCTAGCCTTTTTGGCGATATCCGTGCCAACCGAAGCGGCTTTTTCGATAAACGTACCGGACAGTTTGGTGCCGACCGTAGTGCTTGACGCAATCGTGTGGCGCTTGATGTCGTCAATCAATTGTACGTTTATGTGTCTGTTGCTGATTGACACGGTCAAGCGAGGCCTTTCGGTTGTCCCTGAAATCTTGGCTCGTACGCGTCCCTTGCGAAGAGTCTTGTTTACCGTCTTCTTTTCAAAATCACCCATTACTTACCTGCCTTTCCTGCTTTGCGGCGCACCGCTTCATCGACATATCTAATACCTTTACCCTTATATGGCTCTGGCTTCTTAATCTTCCTGATTTCGGCAGCAACTTGTCCAACCGACTGTTTGCAAATACCTGAAACAGTTACGATCATCTTGTCAACAGTCAGCTGAACACCCGGCTGTGATTTGTATTTAACCGGATGAGAGAGGCCAAGCGACATCTCGATTTCTTGTCCGCCACCACTTACGCGATAACCGACCCCATTGATTTCAAGTTTTTTCTCGTACCCTTTGGTAACACCGATAACGGCGTTATTTAGAAGCGAGCGTTGTAAGCCATGTTGCGCCTTGGCGATACGTTCGTCATTCTTGCGAGTTACGATTATTTGACCCTCGTCAGCTTTAACCGTCACGTCGCTCAGATGTGGCACGGTGAGTTCGCCTTTTGGACCCTTCACCGAAACATTATCTGAGTCAACCGTGATTGTCACACCGGCAGGTATCGTAATTGGTAGTTTTCCGATTCGACTCATATTATTCCTTTCTTAATAAACTGTTAGTAACAGCTCTCCGCCTAATCTTTGCTTGAAAGCCGTATGGCCCGGCATAACACCCTTACTGGTGCTAATCAGGACCATTCCGCGGCCATTTTTAATTCGTGGGATATCGCTTGCACTGGCATAGACGCGTCGTCCCGGCTTTGACAAGCGGGTAATTTCAGTTATATTTGCGTTTTGACCCGGTTTGTTGATAGTAATAACCAATGTATCACGTGGCTTTGAAGCTTCAACCTTAACCTCATCTAAGTAGTTTGCTTTTTTAAGTTCGCTTGCGATAGTATGCTTCAACTTACTTGAAGGTACGCGAATCTCGTTCTTGCCAACCATAACGGCATTCCTGATGCGAGTAAGTAGGTCAGCGATTGGATCTGTTGTTTGTAGTGACATATTCTTTCTCCTTTCCTACCAGCTGCTCTTAGTTACACCGGTAATTTCGCCTTTGGAGGCTTTTTCGCGGAAATTAATACGGTTTAATCCAAAACGACGCATGTATGCACGTGGCCGACCCTGCAGTACATCACGATTCTTCCAGCGGGTTGGAGAACTGTTAAGAGGCAGTTTCGCCAAGCCTTCCAGGTCGCCTAGCTCTTTAAATTCGGCACGTTTTTCAGCGTATTTTAGAATCATTTTTTTGCGCTTTTCATCGCGAGCGATTGAAGATTTTTTGGCCATTACTTTTTACCTCCTTGTTTTTCAAACGGTAAACCGAACTTCTCTAATAAAAGTTTGCTATAATCGGCGCTCCCACCGGTAAAAACAAACGTTATCTGCAGACCGTGAGGAGTTTGTGTCTCTTCAAATGTAAGCTCCGGGAAAATTGATTGCTCAACTACTCCAAGATTGAAGTTTCCGCTCTTGTCGAAAGCTTTGACGGAAACACCGTGAAAATCACGTGTCCTAGGCAAAGAAACATTAACAAAACGATCCAAAAATTCGTACATACGTGAACCGCGCAATACGACGCTAAGCCCAACACGGTTAAGTCCAGCACGAATCTTAAAGGATGCGATAGACTTTTTTGCCATGCGGTCGACCGGATGTTGTCCGGTAATCTTTGTAAGAGTATTTTTAACTACTTCGTAGTAGTGTTTGTCATCTTTGTGCTTTCCGATTCCCGCGCTTACTACAATCTTTTCAAGCTTTGGAGCCTGATGAATATTCTTTAAATTCAATTCGGCTTGTAGTTCCCTTGCGATCTTTTCATCGTATAGGGCTTTCAGGCGAGGAGTCGAGACTGGTAGAATTTTTGACTCAACCATTATTTGATCTCCTTATTATTATGTTGTCTTGCCACACGAATTTTGGTGCCATCATCTTTCGTTGTCATTCCAATTCGGCTGGTTTTGACTGATTTTTCATCGATTACCAGCGCAACCTTATGGACCGGGACAGGCACATGAATATCCTTGTGTCCGCCACGAGGATTTTGTTGACTTGGCCGAACCTTTCGGTGCATTACACCAATACCTTCGACCAGTACTGAACCGCTCTTGGCATTCACTTTCAAAACCTTGCCGGTTACGCCTTTTTTGGCTCCACTGATAAGTTTTACCGTGTCACCTTTTTTAATATGCTTGATTATCGTCATATTAAAGCACCTCCGGCGCTAAGCTTATTATTTTTGCATATCCATAGTCGCGAAGTTCTCTTGGGACGGGTCCAAAAACACGTGTCCCCTTCGGATTCTTGTCTTCGCCAATTATGACTGCAGCGTTATCGTCAAAACTGATAGTCGATCCGTCTTTACGCTGTATCTGGTCACGAGTACGAACAATTACAGCCCTGACGACCGATTTTCTTTTAACGATACCGGTTGCAGATGCATCTTTAACAGTAGCTACTATAACGTCGCCAACACGTGCATAACGACGCCTGGTGCCGCCTAAAACACGAATACAAAGGATCTCCTTTGCACCTGAGTTATCGGTTACCTTTAGACGTGATTCTTGCTGTATCATATTACACCTCAACCTCCACGTCCTTTAGTTGGATTGATCCGTGTGATTTTTCAATAATTTTATCCAATTTAAAGGATTTGCTTTTCGATAATGGTCGTGATTCAGAGATAATTACCTTATCACCGACTTTTGCCTCGTTTTTCTCGTCATGTGCAGCATATTTACGACTAACGGAGTATTGTTTACCATAAATAGGATGCGTTTCACGACTAACAATAGTAACTGTGATGGTTTTATCAGCTTTATCCGACGTAACGATACCTGTAAGTGTCTTAGCCATATTACTTATCCTCCTTTAGTTCTGCTGCACGGATTGCAGTTTTTAATCTGGCGATTTCTTTACGTGTGGACGTGATAACACGAGGGTTAGTCAATTCGCCCATCTTGTGCCCCTTCTTATATCCGATGAGGTCATTCTGCTTATCAGCCAAATCCGATCGCATCTGAACGACGGTTTTAATTTCGGCAGTCTTTTTAACGACTTTTGTCGTTTTCTTGATACTAGCCATTAGACGTGCTCCCTCATGATGAATTTAGTTTTAACCGGCAGCTTATGTGACGCCAAGCGCATCGCTTCGCGGGCAATTGACTCGTCGACACCCTTCATTTCGAACATAATGGTTCCGGCCTTAACTTTAGCAACAAAGAATTCTGGATTACCCTTACCGCTGCCCATTTTTACATCTAGCGGCTTACGTGTTACCGGTGTATGGGGAAAAATTCGAATCCAAATTTTACCACCACGAGCAATATGTCGAGTCATAGCCTGTCTGGCTGCCTCGATTTGACGGCTGGTTACGCGCTCGTTTGACTGAGCCTGCAAGCCATAATCTCCAAACGCAACGTAATGCCCCCTGGTAGCTACGCCGTTATTTCGGCCTTTTCGGACTTTGCGATGTTTTGTCTTTTTTGGTAGCAGCATATCGTTACATCCTTTCGCCCTTGTTAATCCAAACCTTCACGCCCATGATTCCTACGGGTGTCTGTGCCCTGGCGCAGTGATAATCAATATCGGCGCGCAAGGTGTGAAGTGGTACAAAACCATCGATCATTTTCTCGGTTCTAGCCATCTCGGCGTTATTTAGACGTCCTGAGACCTGTATGCGTATACCCTTTGCACCCGCGGCCATGGTATTTTGCATGGTCATTTTCATGGCACGACGGAAGTTCGCACGTTTTTCAAGTTGATGAGCGATATTTTCAGCAACCAACTTGGCAGCAAGCTCGGGTCGTTTAACTTCTTCTATGTTAATTCTGACAGGAAGACTGGCGATCTTTTCAACCAGTTCTTTAAGTTCGGTAACACCTGCTCCTCCACGTCCGATAACAACACCGGCCTTGGCGGTATGAATCGTAATGGTGATTAAATTGGCCGAGCGTTCGATTTCGATATTATTAATCGTCGGCCGACTAGAAAATCGCTTTTCAATCAAATCGCGAATTTTTATATCCTCAAAAAGCCATTTGGCGAAATCTTTTTTACCGGCAAACCAACGTGAACTCCAGTTTTTGTGAACCTGAAGACGGAAGCTAGTCGGGTTTACTTTATTCCCCATTATTTCTTCTCCTTCTCTTCTGCCGGCTTCGCTGAAACAGGCTTCTTCTTTGGTTTCTCATTACCGGTAACTTCGACTAGTATATTACTGCTTCGTTTTTGGAAGCGCATCGGTCGACCCATGGCGTTCGCTTTGAATCTTTTCATTCGCTTGTCGGATGTGACTGACATTGTTGAAATCGTTAAAGTTTTACCGTCTAAACCGTGATTGTTAACCGCGTTTGCCTGTGCGCTTTCAATCGCTTTTTTTACAGCTGTGGCTGCTCTCTTTGGTGTATGCGAAAGAATGACAATAGCATCAGCTACATTTCGATTTCTAACAAGACTGGCAACAAGTGACACCTTGCGCGGAGCCTGGTCAATACCTTTGGCATATGAACGCACTGCTTTTAGGTCTGCCATTATTTCTTATCCTTTCCACCGTGTTTGCGGAACTTGCGCGTAGGACTAAATTCACCCAGTTTATGCCCAACCATATTTTCAGTAATAAGGACAGGAATGTGAACCTTGCCGTTATGAACAGCTATGGTGCGACCCACCATTTCTGGACTTACCGTACTGGCTCTGGCCCAAGTCTTAATAATTGTTCTATCCTCAACACCAAGCGCACTAACTTTCTTAGCTAGCTTGAAATCGACAAAAGGTCCTTTTTTAAGTGAACGACTCATATTACCTCTTCCTCTTCGCTTCGTGGCGACTCTTAATAATCATTTTAGCAACGTCCTTGCGACGTCTGGTTCGATAACCTAGAGTTAACTGACCCCATGGAGTTTGTGGCGGTTTTCCGGTTCCGTGACGTCCACCGTCGCCACCACCATGAGGGTGGTCCGCTGCATTCATAACTACGCCACGAACTGTTGGACGAATACCTTTGCGCCTGCGGCGTCCGGCCGAACCGACCTTGATGTTTTGATGCTGCACGTTGCCCACTATACCGATAGATGCGGTTGCTTCTTGTCGGAATTTTCTAACTTCGCCAGATGGCAGACGAATCATGGCGTAATCACCTTCTTTGGCCATTAGTTGCGCTTTGGCACCAGCAGAGCGTACCATTTGCGCCCCTTTTCCAGGGTTAATCTCAATAGCATAAATTTGGGTTCCCACGGGAATCATAGACAACGGTAAGCGATTACTGGATTCGATAAGAGCGTCCTGTCCGCTTGTAATTACCTTACCTTTTTTCATAGAGGTGTCGGCCAATATGTAATGATAAAGGCCGTGCTGATCTTTGACTCTGGCAATTCGGGCACTCCGGTTTGGATCGTATTCTATTTCTTCGATTACAACCTTCAGGCCAACTGCCAAATTATGGTTTATCAAACGATAGTGGCGCTTTACGCCGCCGCCGCGATGCCTGACGGTAATCCGGCCGGTATTATTGCGACCTGAATTCTGCTTCTTACTTTTAATCAAGCTTTTCAGTGGTTTTCGAGTTGTGATATCGCTAAGATCTTGACTTGTCATACCACGCCTGGCTGGAGTTGTAGGGTTATATTGTTTAATAGCCATTACTTACCTCCCTTTTGGGTTATGAGACAAACCATACGGTTTTTCTCATCGCGCAGTACGCCGGAATAAATCCGTCGGGACTGGCTGCTTTTTTCCCTTAGTTTCATTTCGAAACCTCCTTCTCCTCGGCGGCTTGCTCTGCTTCATCAAATACCTTGATGCTGTTACCTTCGGCCAAAGTTACATATGCCTTTTTCATGTCTTTACGGTATGCGGTTCCAGGGTAAGCCCTTTTGCCTCTGGAGGCGCGGACACCCTTGCCGGTTTGAACTAGGGTTTTGATACCGATCGTTTTGACGCTGAACTGACCTTCAACTGCTTCGATAATCTGTTGCTTATTAGCAGTTACCGGAACATCGAATACATAAACATTATTCTTTGACAGACCATAGGCTTTTTCGGTTGCTCTTGGGTATATGTGAATAGGAGTCGTCATATTATTTGCTCCTTTCCGACAGCCAGTCTTTAATAATTGGCAAAGATTTGGTCGAAAGCACAATTTTATCAGCGTTTAGTATATGATATACGCTCAGATAGTTTGCCCTTACTAGTAAAATGTTTTGAATATTATTGGTCGCACGAAGCAGCTGTGGGGTTTTCTCGTCTACTACCATTAAAACGCGCCGGTCTAGTTTATTATCATTAAGGAATTTTGCAGCTTCAGAGGTCTTTCCGGTAGTTTTAAAATCAAGTATGACGAGTTTTTTTGCTTTGTTTGCCAGTGTTAATGCTTGTCTTATGGCGACACGCTTACTGGCAACGGAAACTCTTTTGGTGTGGTTTTCACTGCCGGTCGGCCCGAATGCGATACCACCACCTCGCCAAATTGGGTTACGGGATGAGCCAAAGCGAGCGCGTCCAGTCCCTTTCTGGCGCCACGGCTTGATACCACCACCCCTGACTTCACCTCGTTTTTTAGTCTTTGCGTGTGCGTTCCTGGAATTCGCCAAGAAGCTATCATAAGCCAGCTTCAGAAGCCCGTGGTTCTTAACCTCTACGTCAAAGATATCTTTCGGAAGAGTGACTTTTGTAGTTGTAGTTTTGGTAGATTCAGCCATTACTTGTCCTCCTTAGGGGCGGCTACTGAGGTTGATTTGCCTCCAATGACGATTAACCCTTTTTTTGGTCCGGGAACAGCACCTTTTAAGCCGATAAGATTGTTGTCGGAATCAATGTAGGCTACGGCCAAATTTTTAACGGTTACGCGGTCGTGACCCATTCGACCGGCCATTTTCTTTCCCTTGAAGACCTTCTGGGGATACATCGAACCAATTGAGCCGACTTTTCGAACGTCACCTTGGCCGCCGTGAGTATGCTTGCTGGTATTGAAATTATGTCTTTTGACGGTTCCAGCAAAACCCTTACCCTTACTAGTGCCGGTAGCGTTGACTAAATCGCCAATCTCAAAGTTACTGACGTCTATCGTACTTCCGATTGTCATTCCCTCTGGAATTTCGGATACGCGTATTTCCCGAATATGCTTCGGTGTACTTCCGGCCGGTTTTACGTGTCCGGCCACGGCCTTGCTCAGGTTCTTACCCGAACCATATGCCACTTGGACTGCATTGTAACCGTCAATTTCGACAGTTTTTACCTGAGTCACAGTCACAGGGCCAGCTTGAATCAGTGTCACGGGAACCATGGCACCATCCTTGCTGATGATTTGGGTCATACCAATCTTGGTACCGAGAAGTGCTTTCATGCCTTCTATCTCCCACTTAAAATTCTTGGTGGAAGGCAGTATCCTTTGTTTTTAGGACTTACCAATTCACCAAGAATTGTTTTTATTATCTTATAAGTTACCTATCAAATGTAGCATATAACCTGTTACCAGTCAACAAAATCTACCGAATTATTGCGGACCGTCCTTGATGGCGTTAGTGACGGACAAAATATCTGCATCAGAGAGTGCTGAATTATATATGGATATGCGTTGGATAGGCCCGTTATATGCATTTACCTGCGCATTTCCAATAATCGCAGTGCTTGGAAGACCAGCAGGCGCACCAGCGAGTGCCGTAGATCCGGAATAGCCCGTGGTATTAACATACAACCTTGATACGGAACCTACCTGCCAACGATTAGCAATGGTGTCATATGAACTTGGGTTTGATGCCTGCACAAATGCCTGACTGCCACCGCCAGATGCGTAAAATGTAACTATATTACTGCTAGTTATGTACTGCCATATTCTTTGGGCGTCGTTCAATCGCCAAAATATCAGACTTGGGCCATTAGCAACAGAAACCGGTTCGCCAGCAATACTAAACACCGTACCTTGACTTGCATCCCAGCTGGACGTAGAGACCGTTATTGAATCTACATTTCTCGTAGCTGTTGCTGTTGTTGTTGGTATATATGAAGTTGCAAAAGGGCCCTTTTCAACTTGAGCGGCTGCAACAGATACATCAACAGACGCACCAGGCGCAATATTGTCGGCGGTTGTCCACCCGGCGGTTACACTTGTTGTTCCGGCTGGTAGTGATGAATACACTAAAGTTTGCTTCGTAGGCACAGTCGTGAGGGTTATGCTAGCGTTTGCTGTCCCAAGATATGATCCACTATCATTTCTTGCATATATTCTAATCATTATATTGGTGCCCGATACGGTGCCGCTATAGTAAGCTGAATAAACTGCGTTTTCCCCACTTGCAAACGAGCCAGAAACCGTTCTGTCCGAATCAAGACGCACATGCACGCCAGAGTCCCCAGTTATACCAGTATATTGCACTCTTTCGGCTTTACCGTATATACCAGAAAAAACACGGGAAGCCACGGGTGTTCCGGAAACACTGTTGTAAAAACCCCACCCATCCGCCAATCCATCACTATTGCTATCAGCACTAAAGCTTGAGTTTAGTAAATAATTAGTTCTACTCTCTTCTATGACAGCTTCAGAGCCACCTTTGTTGTCGCTTCTGGGGTTAATGCCTAGTTTGTTGATGGGAACGTCATATATATGTTGGGTAGATGGGTCATAAATGGTTTTAGTGGTGTTTCTGGATACAGTAGCCCATTGTTTGCCTACTAGATCATAGTAATTACCATAGTGATCACCTTGGTTTAAAGCTAACCAGTCAGCTACCGGACTAAGTGGAGCTGGGGCTAGTTCAACTGGGTTAGTGCTTTGGGTAACGATAAATACATTGCTGCCGTTACTAGCAGTTAGCGTAAAGGTGGCTGGATGAACCGAGTTGTTCTTGGAATAAGAGGAATATGTGTTGCCTGACGTTATATTTAAGCACAGGTTTCCGGTTGAGGGTGTTGGACAATCAGTTACCGAATTAGGATAAGCCTGGTTTTCGGTATGGTACATTTATAAAGTGGTGGCTGCATTCGACAGATCTGTCCTTAATGAGGCCTCAATAGCTTTTTGGGTGATACCGGCATAAGCGACAACCGTAATAGCGGCTAAAATGGCTATAACAACTATAACGACCAGCAGCTCGATAATAGTGAAGGCTGAGCTGCCCTGTTTGTTTAGTAGTTTCCGCCCCCGTTTTTTCGTTATATTTGAATCACTCATAATTAAAGCCTTTCTTCAGATACGTTTAGTATAGCATTAGCAAGATTACGATGACAAACAAAAATATTTAATGATAGAATTAGACCATGAAAATACACAGGAGGCGTCCGTCCAAAAAAGTACTCATACTATTTGGGCTGGTCGCAGTCGCAAGTGTTATCGCGGTTATGTGGTTTGTTTTTGAAACAGTGTTAGCGCCAATCGTACCGTTCGAAAACAAATTAAAAAATACCGTAACTAAATCCAGAGAAAAAATCGCCACAAAAGATACTCCTTCGGAATCAAAACCAATTGCACCTGGCTTTAATAAGTCAAAATACTCTACGGCCAGCGCAGATAGTATTTGGGCAGTCGTCAACAAAAGCCATCACCTAAACCCGACTAACTATTCTCCCACCGACTTAATTACAACCAATGGCGCCACCATAAGTCAAAAGGCACAAGCTGACTTTGAAGCACTGATACTGGCAGCAAGCAAAAACGGCATAGCATTGCCTGTCGTCAGCAGCTACAGATCGTATTACACTCAACAAGCCTTGTATAATAACTATGTTGCAATTTATGGGCAAATAGCAACCGACACATTCAGTGCCCGCGCAGGTTATAGCGAGCATCAAACCGGTCTTACGATTGACTTCGGCAGCAATGTTCAAACAAGCTGCAATCTAGACACTTGCTATGGACAAACCGTTGAAGGAAAGTGGCTGGCCCAAAATGCATACAAATATGGATTTTTGCTGCGCTATACAACTGCCAAACAAGGTGTCACTGGGTACAAGGATGAACCCTGGCATTATAGATACATTGGCAAGGAGTTGGCGATTGAAATGAAAAAGTTATCGATTATAACCCTGGAAGAGTTCTTTGGTGTAAGCGGCGGAACAATATACATTTAACAAATGCGCCCATTATGCTTGTGTTTATGGATAAAATCAGGCATACTGTTGTCATAAGAACTTTGCATAGCGCAAAAAAGGAGAATTAACAATGGCAACCGCAAAAAAGAAAACCGCTAAAAAAGCTACTCCAAAGAAGAGTGCAAAAATGGAGTCATTCAAACTTGCCAAAGAACCAACACCATTCGTATCATTCAGGGTTACCGAACAAACCATATATTGGTCAATCCTGCTTATTTTGATACTGGTTTTGGCGCTTTGGATTTTGCAGTTGCAAGTAGACGTATCTGATATTTTAGACAACATCAAAACTATGTAACCTCAGCGAACAGTAAATAATAACCCCGCATAGTACTGCGGGGTTATTTGTACGCAAGACCAATCCGTTACATACGGATTTCGGCATCTACACCAGCCGGAAGGCTGAGGTTTTGCAAGCTATCGATAGTTTTAGGAGTTGCGTTTGTAATATCAATCAAACGTTTATGTACACGCATCTCAAAAGCCTCGCCACCTTTTTTGTAAACATGCGGCGATTTTACGACCGTAAACATGCTGCGCCTGGTCGGTAAAGGTACCGGTCCCGACACGCTGGCGCCGGTTCGGATTGCCGTATCAATAATTTGTTTGGCTGATTGATCGATTACTTTGTAATCGTAGGCCTTAAGACGAATGCGAATTCGCGGAGCTTCGTCTTTTTTAGTTGTTTTTTCTGCCATCTTGCATGGTTTCCTTTATGTGCTATATCGTAACCTCTGTCATGAACCAGTTTTGCTCTGTCACGACCGAGTTCTCGATATGATTAATTGATTTATGGGTTGAGTATAACAGATTGCAACAGAAGTGCAAGTTGATTTGTTTACCGATTGGTGATATAATATAGCTAGTAGTTCAATAAAATGCCTCCCTATTCCGGGAGGCATTTTACGTATCAAAGCTTTGATTACTTGATAACTTTTGTAACTACACCGGCACCAACGGTTTTACCGCCTTCACGGATGGCAAAGGTCAAGCCTTTTTCCATAGCGATTGGAGCAAGCAATTTTACCTTGAATGTAACGGTGTCACCAGGGATGACAAGTTCTTTGTCGGCTGGAAGTTCGACTTCACCCGTAACATCGGTTGTTCGGAAGTAGAATTGCGGCTTGTAGCCCTTACTGAATGGCGTGTGACGTCCGCCTTCCTCTTTCTTGAGGATATAGACTTCACAGTCGAATTCTGTATGCGGAGTCAAGCTGCCTGGTTTTACGACGACTTGGCCGCGTTCGATTTGTTCGCGTTCAATGCCACGAAGTAGCAATCCAGCGTTGTCACCGGCTTGGCCTTGGTCAAGATTCTTCTTGAAAGCTTCGATTCCGGTTACGACAGAGCTTTGAGTTGCACGAATACCGACGATTTCGATTGGGTCATTCAATTTGATAACACCTTGTTCGATACGACCGGTTGCGACTGTGCCGCGTCCTTTGATCGAGAAGACATCTTCGATCGGCATTAAGAATGGTTTGTCTAGATCGCGGACCGGATCAGGAATATAATCATCAAGCGCCTTGACAAGCTCCATAATTGAATCTTCGTCTTCTGCACTGCCCTCTAGAGCTTTGGTTGCAGAACCTTTGATAATAGGAGCATTCTCGTCAAAGCCGTTTTTCGCTAACAGTTCACGGATATCCATTTCGACTAACTCAACCAGTTCTGGATCAGCCAAGTCCATTTTATTCAGATAAACAACGATTTTAGGCACACCAACCTGATGAGCCAAAAGAACGTGCTCGCGGGTCTGTGGTAATGGACCGTCGTTAGCTGCAACTACCAAAATCGCACCGTCAATCTGGGCGGCACCGGTAATCATATTCTTGATGTAGTCGGCGTGACCCGGCATATCAACGTGAGCATAGTGACGTTTTTCTGATTCGTATTCTTGGTGGGAAGTTGCAATCGTGATACCACGTGCTTTTTCCTCTGGTGCATTATCGATTTGGTCGAAAGCAACATCTTTGTTAACTGGGCTTGGAAGTTTTTTAGCCAAAACTTTCGTAATAGCCGCGGTTAGGGTTGTTTTACCGTGGTCGACGTTTCCCATCGTACCAACATTTACATGTGGCTTGGATCGATCAAAATCTGCCATTATTCTTTCTCCTTTTCGCTTTCGCATGACGCGAATAGCGGATTTAATATTTTCTTGACGCGAGTAAATATTACACCACGACGTATATCTGATATTATACAGATGTTTTTCTTTACAGTAAAGCTATTTTTCAAGTTTATTTGCTAGAGCGTTTTTCGATGATTTCCCTCGCAACATTTGGCGGGACTTCCTCGTAACGTGATATCTCCATGGTGCTTGCTGCGCGACCTTGACTCATTGAGCGTATATCATTGGTATATCCAAACATACTTGCAAGTGGCACTAAAGCCTTAACAAGCTTTGCTCCGCCACTTAAGTCATCCATTGATTCAATGCGTCCACGGCGTGAGTTAAGATCACCTATAACATCACCCATGAATTCTTCCGGTGTGGTTACCTCTACGTGCATGATAGGTTCAAGCAATATTGGGGTTGCACTTTTAATGCCTTCGCGAGTAGCCAAGGCGCCTGCCATCTTGAAGGCAAGCTCGCTAGAGTCAACGTCATGATAACTGCCGTCATATAACGTAGCTTTAATATCAACCACCGGATAACCGGCAATGACGCCACCGTCGAGTGTTTCGCGCACACCGGCTTCAACCGGTTTGCGATACTCCTGCGGAACAACGCCACCTTTGATTTGGTCAACGAATTCAAAACCCTTGCCAGCCTCGTTTGGTTCAAACTTGATCCAAACGTCACCATACTGACCACGGCCACCGGATTGCTTGATGTGCTTGCCTTGAGCCTGTGCCGTACCTTTGATGGTTTCACGGTACGCAACCTGTGGTTCGCCGACATTTGCTTCAACCTTAAACTCGCGTCTCATACGATCGATCAAAATATCCAGATGTAACTCGCCCATGCCTGACATAATAGTCTGGCCGGTTTCTTCGTCTGTTCGTACCTGGAACGTCGGATCCTCTTCGGCAAGACGCTGCAAGGCGATTCCCATTTTTTCTTGGTCAGACTTGGTTTTTGGCTCAACCGCAATAGATACCGGGGGGTCAGGGAACGAAATCGATTCAAGCATAATCGGATGGGATATATCCGACAAGGTCGCACCGGTAAAAGTATCTTTAAGCCCGACAACTGCCGCAATATCTCCGGCGCCGATTTTATCAACATCCTCGCGTTTATCAGCATGCATTCGAACAATTCGTCCTACGCGTTCTTTTTCACCGGTCGTAGTGTTAAGTACGTATGAACCGGCAGTCATTACACCGCTATAGACACGTATAAAAATCAACTTTCCGACAAATGGATCAGTAGCAACCTTGAATGCTAGGCTTGCCAAAGGTTCTTTTTCATCAGGTTTACGTTCAATCTCGTCACCAGTCTTAGGATTTTGACCCCAAATAGCATCAACATCCAGAGGTGATGGCAAATAATCGACACACAGATCCAAAAGTTTTTCAACGATGACACCGCGACCGTCTCCACCCGTTACCAAGTAAAAGTCACCAGCTAGGATTCGTTTACGCAAAGCGACTTTAAGCTCGTCAATTGAAATTGACTCTTCGCCGTCTTCCAGGAACCTTTCGAACAACTCATCATCAGCTTCGACAGCTGCTTCAACCAGCAAGCTGCGAGCGTTTTTAGCTTTTTCTAACATATCTGCAGGAATGTCGCTAACCGTCAACTGATGATCGGCGTACTCCTTATACGCATAAGCTTTCATGTCTAAAAGATCAACTACACCGTTAATATCCTTCTCGAAGCCGATTGGAAGATGGATTGGCAAAGCATTTTTAGTCAAACGTTTGTGAATGCTGTCCAGTGATTTAAAGAAATCACCACCGGTTTGATTTATCTTATTAATGAAACAAATGCGTGGAACCTTGTATTTATTTGCCTGTCGCCAAACGGTCTCGGACTGCGCCTCGACACCCATTTTCCCATCAAATACCACGACGGCACCATCAAGTACGCGCAAAGAACGTTCAACCTCTGCCGTGAAGTCAATATGCCCCGGCGTATCAATAATATTTATCTTGTGGTCGCGCCAAAACGTCGTAACTGCGGCTGATGTAATCGTAATACCTCGTTCACGTTCTTGTTCCATCCAGTCAGTGGTAGTTTCACCTTCATGGACCAAACCAATCTTGTGGGCAAGCCCGGTACGATACAAAATACCTTCTGTTACCGTCGTTTTTCCAGCATCAATATGGGCAATAATCCCTATATTGCGCAGGTCTTTCAGTGGTACGTGTTTTTCTGCCATTATTTCTCCTTAAAATTATATTATTCTGTTTTGTTTTTATTCAACCTGTACGTCATGGTTGATAGCCGTCGACAGCGCTTCTTTGGCTATGTCTATGGGCCTACCGGCAGAACGTGCAAGTTTTTTTGAATGTCTATTCACCATATCAAAGCTGTATTCACAACTGAGCCCTCTTACGGCAGCATAAGCCATACTTCTGTCGCGGCTGACGTGTGCTTCTGATACCACGAGATTAGTGTTGTTTTCGCCAGCACCTCTGACAGCTACGATTGCGAACTCGCCTTCAGTATCGAAGCCTTCTAAATCATTTAATTTTGGCAGCTTGGCTTGGTTTGCTTCAACTGACTGACCCGTGCTCATGATTTAACTCCTGGCAAAATGTGCAAACGCACGGTTAGCTTCGGCCATCTTGTGGGTGTCTTCCTTCTTCTTGAAAGCACCGCCAGCTTCGTTATAAGCATCAACGATTTCCAATGCTAAACATTCGGGATATGATGCACCGGCTCGAGCCCTGGCGGATTGAACCAGCCAGCTGAACGCAAAATGTAGCTGTCTGTGTCCCTGAATCGGGAATGGAATCTGATAATTAGCTCCACCGACACGCCTGGATTTAACCTCGAAATTAGGCGAGATGTTTTTTAATGCCTTCTCGAACATCTCTAGGGGGTCTTCTTTTTTAAGTTTCTTTGCGGCAATTTCCAGTGCATCATATACTGAACGCTCGGCTAATTGTTTTTTGCCGTTAAGCATTGATTTATTAATAAGCCTTTGCACCATAACACTTTGATATTTTCGGTCAGGCGCAATGACTCGCTGTAGGGCTATGGTGACTTTACGTGGCATTATCTGGACTCCTTTTTGGCGCCGTACTTAGATCGGCCACGTTTACGCTTTTCAACGCCCTGAAGGTCCAAAGCACCTCGAACAATGTGATAGCGCACACCCGGAAGATCGGGTACGCGTCCACCGCGCACCAAAACAACGGCGTGCTCTTGTAAGTTGTGTCCTTCGCCGCCGATATAGGCCCAAACTTCCTGTTGGTTGGACAGCCTGACACGAGCAACTTTTCTGAGTGCCGAGTTAGGCTTTTTAGGCGTCTTAGTGGTAACCCTTATGCAGACACCGCGTTTTAGTGGGCTATTCTGGTCATAATAGTGGGTCTTCAGTGCGTTGTAAATCCGATCAAGCGCCGGAGATTTTGACTTTTTACCAGCAGTCTTTCTGGGTTTTCGCACCAATTGATTAATGGTTGGCATTTATTCTCCTTAAATTGCATTATTACAAGTAGACTTAAGTGTAAGTCCGGTAATTTACAGGTTGAATTCAGCATATTCTTCCTGTGTCTTGCTTGTCGGCGCAAGTGACTTCGTACACATTCCTAACAAGTCACGAGCCCAACAATAGTAAACTCAAGGGTAATTATAACAAGATTATCCTTTATATACAAGTGGGTGCCACGCACGGAATGACTTTCGGCGAGACAGAACCTGCAAATGCGCTTATTAGATGGCTAGTTCAATGTTTTTAGCTATTTCGTGTTCAATCTCTTCTTCGGATTCAGGGGCTTCGTCCTCTTCACGATTCACACCGGTACCAACAGGAATTTTGCGTCCGATGATAACGTTTTCCTTTAGACCGTGCAGACGATCGATTCGACCGCTTATGGCAGCATTTATCAAAACACGGGTCGTATCCTGGAATGAAGCAGCTGATAGAAAACTGTCAGACCAGATTGAAACTTTAGTTATACCAAGCAGTAATTGCGTGTAGCCAACCAATTGTTTCTTACCGGCAGCAAGTTCAATATTCGCTTCGACAACCGATGCTTTGGATACGATATCACCAGCGACAAAAGTACTGTCTCCCGGATCTTCGATCTGAACACGGCTGAACATTTGCCTTACGATTATCTCTAGATGCTTATCTGCCACATCCTGACCTTGCGCCGAATAGATACGAAGGACCTCATTAATGATATAGCGCTGTGTCGCCTCGGTCCCTTTAAGCCGCATCAAATCGTGCAGATTTAGCGAACCAGAAGTTAGGCGATCACCAGCCTCTACTACATCGCCTTTATTAACAACTAGTTGAGCACTGCCCGGTATTTCATAACGTACCGGTGAACTGGCATTAGCAGCCAAGACTAACATATCGTCAGTAACTTCGACTACACCGTCAAATGGCGCCGTTATTGGCTTGGACTCACTTTCGCCTGTTGCTAAGACATCCCCCACCTTAATGCTACTACCGGATTTGACTATCGGTGTGCGACCTTCAAGTGGAATATTCTCGACATGACCAGCTTCCGGAGTAACTTGAACAACATACTTCTTGCCTTCTTCCCAAATGTCAATCAACCCCGTTACCTCAGTAATGTATGCTTGACCTTTAGGGGTACGGGCCTCAAACAACTCTTCAACACGAGGCAGACCCTGGGTTATATCACCACCCGCCTCACCGCCTTTGTGGAAGGTCTTGAGCGTAAGCTGTGTCCCCGGTTCACCGACAGACTGTGCGGCAATGACGCCAACCGGTTGATCGGAATTCACCAGTAGACCGGTAGCCATATCAATACCATAACTCTTACGAGGAATTCCCCGCAAATTCTTGGGTGATAGTATGGATTTTATCTTGACGCTGTCAATCGATGTGTCAGCTTCGATAGCAAGTGCTGTGTCGCGGGTCATTAATTGATCGGCTTCGATATATCCGGGTACGTTTTCAGCGGTAAAGCGACCTATTAGCCTGTTACTGAAACTGATCATCGTCAGTTCTGATTCGTTTCTATAGATCGTGAACCCTTCATCATCGTCCACACCCTCGATATCTTCTACGGTAAATACATCCTGAGAGACATCTACTAGACGCCTGGTTAAATAACCGGCATCAGCAGTCTTAAGTG